>MDTF01001269.1_pt1 | contig 30807 bp, 31 predicted proteins | sample 811191 | NCBI WGS metagenome assembly MDTF01 (sample SAMN05326649, study PRJNA326480) | marine metagenome | isolation source: seawater | place: Southern Ocean | collected 2011 | reverse complement strand
TCCACAGTTCTTCTTATCTTTCGTATATGTATATTTAAACCCATTATTACGATCCGTTCTTTCACAGATCTCCTTCGGGGTTTTACCAAACGCTAATAATTGTTTATCCGTTTCATCTTGTCTATGACATTTCGGTTGTGCTATAGTCGTGGTAGTATTAAATAGAGCATGAAGTTCTTTATATTTTGTATAACATGTTTTATTTTCAAGAGCAATAGCTATATTTTCTGTGGAAAGTTTTTGTACCCCAGAGTTCGTTTGTGTCTGAAAGACTGCATAATTAATTGGGTTATTGTTCGTGTGGGAATCGCTATTATTACAATTTTTACATGCATTACTGGTAGGTCCGACATAATATCCATCTTCATCCTTTACATTTTGTTTTACAATTTCTGGGAATATATTGGTTTCTTTATTCAGGAGTGTGTCCTTCCCATCATTTATTAAGATAGTTTTCATCCATACTTTCGTTTTATCTTTAATGTTTCTTTCACTTTCCCAGTATCCCGTATCTCTAAAATACATACAGGTATTGGTACAGGAATCCCCGTTGGCACCATTGGTTTGTCTAAATCCAACCGATTTAATTTTATCCGTTTCTTTATATAATATTTCATACAAGGGAACCGGTTCATAAATATCGGTATCAATAAAGCCTTGTTTCGGCGCTTGAGTCGGCGCTTGAGTCGTGCCATCAGAACTTGTTGGACGAGAAACTGTGTCATAGGAGTTCCTAGGTTGTTTTGAGAGTTTATTTCTATATTTCGTCTTACCATAGGAGTCTTTTTGTGTTGCATATATATTCGAAACACATTCTTCGATATTATTACCAGGAATAAAATCTTTTCCTGCTGTTAACTCGTTGCCAGACCCATCTTTCTTACACATACTAGCAAACCCATCTCCATGTTTACCCAAATGGTCTCCATGTCTTCCATAGCGTATATCTCCAACCTTTTGTGGTTTACTTGTATCTAAGTCTTTAGATGAGGCTGGAAAAGCCATATCATGTTTATGAATGGGTAATTCATTCATCGTTAGAGAATGCGTTTTAGTTCCACCAGTCGATTTTTGTTTATAGTTTTTACCAGCTCCAATAATAAATCGTTCTCTTAAATCGGGAGTTCCATTCGCGCCATCACAGATGATCCATTTCGGTGGTATCTTACTCAGTTCTCCAGAATAAGCTATAATCGTCCCATCATTCCAATAATTTTTTAGGTTCTTAAAATCGGTATCTTCAATACATTCCCCATCGTCATCAGGTAAACATAGATTCTTATTATAGTGTAAAGGTAGAGCATTAAAAGCAATAATATCGTCTTTGGTAATTTCTTTTTTTCCTATAATAATTTTATTATTTTTTATGGTGATTCTGTTCTTCGAAACTATATGTTTATTATTAATGTGTCCGACTTCTAAATTCAATGGAGTGTTAAAGGTTTTATAGTTTTCACGAGAACGCCCGACTAAAACTAATAAAATAAATAGAACTAAAAGGGGTATGACTACTTTCATTATTAATAATTTCATTAGTATAATGAGAGATAATTTTACATAAATTAAACCATTGTATTTTTGACTGACGCCCACTGTTTTTCTAATTCCTTTAATTTATGGACAACATCAAGTGAGGGGTCTTTATAATCAGGATCCGTTTTCATAACGTAATATAAGGAATAGTATGGTGGAAGATTTTCATGTCCACGATTTTTTCCAACTTGGGATAATTTATTTGAAAAAGTCGTCTTATTTTTATGGATGGTTCCGATGTTCGATTTAGTACTAATCTCAGCCTTTATACCTAATTTAGTTTTACCTTCACTGGTAAGAGTATTCGAGGTTAAGACGTGTGAATGAACAGGTATTTCGTCGATCGTTAAGATATGTTTGTTACTACCACCCGTTATGGTTTTTTTCATACATCGACCATCACTCGGTAAGACAGAGAAGAGTTTTTTTTCAGAAATATCATCATACCATAAGAGACACGTGTTATCCTTTTTAATATTATAGCCAGTACAATGCATTAAATTATTACAATGTTCTTGACAATTTTCAGGATTTAATAGTCCTTTCTCTTTAATAAAACGATTTGTATAGCCGAACGAATTACCACACAGACCCTGTCCAATTGGTTTATATTGTTTCCTATACTCCTTACCAGAACCTAATATAAACTTATCACGAAGGTCAGGAGTTCCGTTTTCCCCATTACAAACTTGCCATCCATCAGGTAAGATATTCGGGTCGCCTTTAAAAATTGTAATCGTTCCAGGAGGCCATAATTCTTTTAGATATCTTAATTTTTTTTTTTTAATACATTCTTCGGTAATACAGACCGAATCCTTAATTTTTACATGAAGAGTATCTAACCGTTTTAAACCATCTCGAGTTAGACAGGCATCGTCAATACAGAGTTCTTTTGTCTCGAAATGATCACTAACGGAACATTCAGCCGCTTTAATCGAGATATCCTTATGGGCATTTAAATCGACAAGGATTAGAGCGGAACCTGTTAATTTCCCTACAAAACCTTCATTTTTATTATATAATACTAGTAAAATAAGTATAATACTAATAAATAATACAAAAAATCGAAACATTTATAATAAGAAAAGATTTTAAATCATCTTTTTAATGTATAAAATTTCATGAATAAAATATGGAAGAAGATATAATACCGCATTCAAATTTACTAATGAAATTATAAAAACTAAGACTAAGACAAGTTTACTTATTTGGGTTATTAGTTTTAAAGAGAGAAGTTTTTGGTGCTGAACATAGAGTCGTATGATTAAAAATAATGCAAGAAACCATGACGCATCATGTCCAAATTGACAGATCATACTCTTATGGGTTTTTGTATTATAAATGGGGTGAAAGATGTATCGGTGTTTAAAATACGACAGTGGGTGTGCTATACTATATGTTGTTTTAAAATAATTCAATACATAAATAATATAACCCGCTAAAAGAATAGATATATAACTCATACTATTTACCACTATATTTTTTTTTATTCGTGGGTTTCTTAATCTTTTTCCGTTTAGTCTTTTTAATCTTTTTAATCTTTTTAGTCTTTTTAGTCTTTTTAATCTTTTTAAGAGCAAGTAATAATGAATCATAACCACCGACAAAATATGTAGTTTTACCACTTTCGTTAATAATTCGAGGGACGGTTGAATAATCGACTGGTATAGTTGCTCTATAATTATTGTACATGTCTGAGTGAATATCGTAGTATTTAAATTTTTTATTTGTTTTCTCGAGTGAATGAATTGCATTTTTACAATACCAACATGTGTCCTTTCCAAAAATAATATACATTATATGTTTGTTAGATTAAAATCCAAACTTACTCAGGAAAGTCTTAAATTGGGACCATAGACCTGTAACAGCTGGTTTTAATGTTATGTCTTCTGGTTTCTGTGTAAACATCGAATAGGTTTCATCCTTTTTAAGAACCCATTCGGTTTGTTCTAAACTATTTTTAATCATTTGTAGTTCTTCATCATCATATAAATTAGTACTCGGTAGAACGGTCGATTCAGAGATGAAATCTGGGTCTTTATTATTATTTATAATATATTTTGAGACGTTAGGATCTGGTCTTCGAAATCGGTTCGGAATACGGCTAAAACTCCCATCAATCGTTATATCTTGTACAAAGTTTTCTTTTTTTAAATGAAATAAATCTAAAAAGGATTTCATTTCATCATTTCGTATATACGAAATGATATAAATACAGAGACTACTATAGATTATATTCGAGACACAGAACCCATATAAATTCAGGATAACTAATAGTATAAATCCAATTTTTATCGTATTTTTTACCATCTTTGTAATCTCAGAATCCTTTTCATTTATTGTTATTAACTTTTCTGATAATAAGTATAAGAGATATAGGATTATGAAATATATCATTATAATACCCTATTATATTTATAATAACAAAGTATATTAAACAAAAAAAGGTCTATATATATATAATGGATGAAATCTGGAACACACATACACTACTGGTTAATAAAAACCTTATCAAGGAAAATAAAAAGAGAGATTTAAAAGAAAATGGAACGATTATTAAAAAACAAACACATAGTAGTAATTTAAAGTTGGATACACATGAAGAATCTTTTTCACATACGACGGTTACCAAAAAGATCTCGGATTTAATCAGAGAAGGTCGATGCAAAAAGGGTCTGAAACAAAAGGAATTAGCTGGGAAATTGAATGTTCCTATTAAAACTATCGTAATGTATGAAAATGGGTCGATTGTACCTGATAATACTCTAATGGGAAAAATCGAGCGTGTATTAAACATAAAAATTCGTGGTAAATTTTAAAAAAAAAAAAGATTGATTAAAGTATGGGTATTAATGGCTTAAATTTATTTTTAAAGAACCAATTCCCTGAAATTTCAAATACGGTCGATTTGTCGCAATTACAGTATAAAACTGTCGGTATAGATACCAGTATCTATCTATATAAATATAAATATAATAATAATAATTTTTTAGAACTCTTTTTAAAACAAATATTTCGGTTAAAAATGAATAATATTACACCCATCTATATCTTTGATGGAAAACCACCAGTCGAAAAAAATTCGATAATACAATTGAGAAAAAAGAAGAGAGAAACCCAATTCTTGGCAATTAAAAGGTTAGAAGAAGACTTGGAAAATTGTAAAAGTTTATTTGAAACAATTGTCATTAATACAAAAATAGAACACATTCGTAAAAAAATTGTCAAAATTAAAAATGATGATATCAGTAAATTAAAAGAATTATTGAATCTATGTGGGGTAAGTTATATTCAATCTGAAACAGAATCGGATTTATTATTCAATTCATTATCTCGATATAAATATATCGATATGGTTTTATCAGAAGATAATGATATAATTGTAAATAGTAACACCAAATTAATAAAATTTTTTAATGTGTATTCGAATAAAATTATTATTTATGATCGAACTTTAATAATTAAATACCTCGGTTTAACTAGTCTACAGTGGATTCATTTCTGTATCCTAATGGGATGTGATTATTTTAAAAAAATCCCATATCCCTCTGAAAGTATTTATAGATTAATAAAAAAAACAGAAATAAATTATTTACTAAATAATAAACTTCGATTAGAACCAGCTCAAAAAAAAAGTTTCCTGCGAGCTGAAGAATTATTCCTTTCAATTCCTGAAATCGTGAATGAATTTCATATGAATAATTCCCATGATTCGGTCGCCTTAATTCAGTTTATAAACAAAAATACGAATTTATCACCTAATACAATAGATAACATGTTAAAGGTCATTATTTGTGCTTAGTTTCTTTTCTTATCCAAGATTTATGATCGTCGAATTTGGAGTCGAGTCTGGAAGAGGAACGAAGTGTTATTTTATATTTAGGGCCTTCTGTTACACCTTTACATTTAGGTAGTGTTTCGCAATGATCCATTGCTGCTTTAACTGTACTTAATTTCTTCTTATCTGGAAGTGGAAGAATCGGTGGAACATTAATTTTATAGACTTTCTTTTCTTCGAATTTTCCAGGTTTGTGTTCTGCACGTTTTGTTTTTTTTAAATCAGTTAAACTGAGACCTCTCTTTCGAATTAATAACCCCTTTTTATATTCCCATTTACTATAATCGATTTCCCCAGAATCATGGTCTTCACACGCATCGAAATCGACACCTTTTATGTCTCCTAATTTTGTATTCGTTTTTATTGGACAAACAAATAAATTTTTAACACTATAAGCAGGATCACTCTCATGATTCGGCTTTATAATACATTTATTATATAGTTTCTTTGTTCCTTCGACTTTACTGATGAATGGAAAGATACATTCTTTACCAGACTTCGTCTTTGTAGTATTTTTTGTAATGGGACAAAACCCAAAGGTTTTTATCTGCCCCTTTACTACAGATTTAGTTTTATCAAGTGCTATTTCATCGCTCTCATATACACTCGTTGCACAAATCGGTCCGTAATCGGTCTCCTTACATTCTGTATATTCAGTATGACCTTCCTTCTTTGTTCCTTTGAATGGGAAACAACAATAGCCAGGTTTGTTAGGAATCCCGTTCAATGTTTTCTGGGATTTACCCATCATGTCCTTTTCCGTCCCAAACATATTACTCGAACATTTACCATCAGTACAAAACCCATATTTCGTCATTACACGATTATCATCGACTTCTGTAGCACAGATTAACCCATTGTCTTTATTGTCATGAAATATACATTGTGTTTCTAAATTCGTATTTTTCTTCACTCTGAATGGGAAAATACAAACGCCTTCCTGAATTTTAGAATCATTTATTTCGAGTCCATGTTTATTTTTTGATTTACCAGTTTTTTCTTCGAATATATCATTTTGATTTTTAGCTAATTGGATCTCTTTTTCGGTGAAATCCTCTTTAATCTGTTCTATATTAGTCGTAGGGTTTTTAACAGAATAACCTTCTAGGTCGATTAATTTCGATTTACCTAATGTAATTGGCCACATATTTAGGGTTGTATTTTGTGAAAGATACATATTTTTTACATCAAAAATAGACTCGATATAGTCTAGATAGTTTTCGCCTTCGACTAACACATTTTTTTCATCGGTCTCTTCAAATAAATATTTACCGAAAAGTATTTCTTCTCGATCACTAAATGAAAAGAGAATTTCTTCTGTAATTCTGTAAATCGAGCGTTTCTTTATTACCGTGGCTAGATCTAAATCACATGTTCTAAAATTAAATGCGACTTGTTTTGAACCTAAGGTTAAGGTTCCCTTAGTTTTCTCACAGGAATTGGATTTCTTACATTTTTTGGTATTTTTAGTATTACACTTAATATTGTTTTTTTTCGTTCTGTTACTGGAGGGTCGACTTGTTAGTTTCGTTATAATTTCCTTAATAATCCTAAAAAGTTCCTTCCTTTTTTTGGTTATGTCTGTCGAGGAGAGTAAGGTCTCTAGATGGGTTCTAAGAATGGTCATATTTTTATTGGTGTTAGAGAAAAAGGATTTTAATTCATTTTTAAGGTTTGTATAGTGTTCTTCATCCGATTTATGTGAAGAGATAAATCTACTGGAATTATTATTCGAATTGCTGGAATCTAATTCAAATTCATAATTAAATTCGACGATCTCTAATTTATGGATAGAATCCTTATATTCAATCCTTTCTACTGGGTGGAAACTACCATTCTTTAATCCAATTGCAAATATAATGTTGTCTTTTAGAATTATGGATGTGGCGTCCTTTCCTAATAGTTTGAGTAATTTGGTATAGCTCAATAAAGGTAGTTCAGAGATTTTCCGATTCGAAATGACAGCCTCTTTCTCTACACGATAGGGTCTCGTAAATATAATCAATTCATTTTCTAACATCACACCGATTCCTTTTAAATATTCATCAGTTATATAAAATTTAATCGTGTTACTCTTTTCAATCGTTTGTAGAGACTTCAACTTTTCATAGTTAAGTTTTTGTAGGTTCTCATAAATCGTTTTATATAAGGAATCTTCGAATTTCCAATCACAATTATTTTTAGTAAAGTAGTAGAGTCTATTAACAGCATTAATAAGTTTCGTATTTGTATAATTTACACTCGTCTGATTAAATGGTCCAATAAATTGTGGTAAATAGACACCCTTTATGGTTTTAGCAATAAAAATTGGTTCGTACGATTGGTTATTTTTTACTAATAGACAAATTTTATTACTGTCATCAAATGTGTCTTCATAAATAGGACAGTGAGTATAAAGCATAGGTCTTTTATCTTTAATAATTTTTTCAAAAATAATAATATTCAAGCCAGCTTCAGTCGAAAACCATTTTTGTTTTTGGGATAAAATGTCCGTGAATATAATCGGGTCCTTAGGAATATTCATATCTCCACAATATTTTTTAAAGTTTTCAAATGCATGAACGATTTTCATCAATTGTTTCGTCTGGTTCTTGTTTTCTACGATTTTGAGTTGTTCTTTAATTCCGATCTTCTCCGGTCGATTAATGAAAAAAGAGAGAAAGTCTGGATATGCTTTACACCATTTATGAAGGACACTCGTTTCGATGTTTAGGATTGTTTCCTCGGCTGAAAATAACTTTAATAAATCACCATTATTTAATCCCATAAATTCAATCGGATTACAATTCTCAATAATTGCTCGTATCAGTTTTTCCGCAGACCATGATTTCTTCGGTTTATAGGTTATATTCGATGATGTAATATCGGTTTTAAAGGCGGCCATAGCAGATAAGAAAGAAGTATTCAAATTGGTTTGATTTACACCGACTCGTATAAATTGATCCGTTCCATCCATTAATCGAGATTCGTTGATTAACGTTTCTGTTCCATTCAACAGTTTATTTAATCTTTTAAATAGTACACCATTTTTCCCTTCACCTAAGGCATCGTGTTCCTTCTCTGCTCGTATATATTTATCTTCCATCATGATTAGTTCATCTACATTTTCTTTAAAAACAAAGAGTTCTTTGTTTAAGGTCGTATTATAAATGACACCTTTATGTAACCCTTTCACTATCTTTATAACAAACCCTCTTTTAAGAAATAATTCTAATTTAGTTAATTTATCATAGACGAGTGGTCCCTCTTTAGTAATAATATAGACTTGATTTTTAATATTTTTTTTAGTATGTTTCAGTAAAACCGTATCATTCTCTTTTAAAATAATTTTATTCGTTTTTCCTTGTTTATCTTTAAGCTTGATTGTTTCTTCGAAACTCCCTCCAATGACGAGAGACTCTGGTTCGAGTTTAGAATCGGTCGTATAGTCGATATTGGTGGTTGCACATTTCGATAAGGTTCTGCCACTATCCTTTTTAAAACAACAGGGCATACATAGTCCCTTAGGATGTAATTTAGGATTTAACAATCCAGGAAATCCTTCCTTTTCTGTACCTTCCAAATATTTTAACCATTCCTTCGTTTTCTCTGCTTGTTTTGGGATATCTTCCCAATACTTATTACCCCCACCGATACGAATTATAACAGTATTATTATTACCAATGTCGGCATCTTCTTCGATAACCTCGCCATGACAAAACGGACAACGACCTCCCAGATGGTTCTTATCTTCGATGTAATTACCACTTAAGTCTGGTGTCTTATTATATTGTATAAATTGGTCATCTGTTAGTGCGATTTTATCTCGAATACACCAAATACGAGGACAAATAACAAAATGTTTATTTACGGCGGAAGAACCCCATTCGAGTTGTTTTAATATTTTGTAGCCTGCTGGGTTAATTTTTTCAAAATTGGTCAGTTCATTTTTCGTTAATAGAATGGGTTGTCTCATCGCGGCAGCACCACAACCTCTGGTGTATTTTGCATGTAAATTACTTTCAAAATTATACAGTTTATTATCTCTCTTACGTAGTGTACTCATATAAGCACTGATGGTCATCTTTTGTAATTGAACTTGTTCAAAATCGGTATTACTATTATCGACATTCTCCACGGTCTGATCTAATTCGTTTGGTCCGTTGTTTGCGATTATATTATTATTATTATTATTATTATTTTCTAGGTTCTCGCTATTACTCCGTTCAATCTCTAAATCAACCAAATCACCCATATCAAACTCATCGTCTTCGGTAATTTTACTTTCTTTTATTTGAAATACGAATTTGTCTTCTTTAATCGTTTCAATTTTAGATTTTATAGAATCTTTAAACACGAAATTCATGAATTCACGTACTTGGTTTATGATTAAAAAGCTACCACAGTTTTCTGCTTTAATCTGGAACGCTCCATCTTTAGTTCCATCAAAATATCCAAACTCAATGGTCATTTTAACCGCGATATCCATTGGGGTTTTTTTAAGTTCCTCAGAATCTAAGGTTTCTTTAATGACAGATAACATCTGTAGCGAATCGGGTTCAGAAAGATTGAATAGTTTATTGGTCTCATTGATCCAAGTCTTGTTAAAATTCGACACACTTAATTTATTATCTTGTTTAATTTTTAGAAAATATCGACGAATATTTTCGAAGGAAGTAAAGGTATCCACTCTTTTATAATTTATATAAACAAAATTGTTTTCTTGGGCATCTGGTACATATTTATAGACAAAATTGGGATATTTCGAGATATTCGAATTCAGTTTTAAGTAAGAGAGTTTCTTTTCGCGAATATTTTCTTGGAAATCTGCTGTTACTAGGTCATCAAGTGTTAAAGTAATATGTGGAACGAATGTTGCAATTTTGTCATTCGAAAACTTGAGTAATTTTATAATTTGTTTATAAGACAGTTCTTTCGACACATTATCTTTACCGAGTAGTTCTTTCTTCAAATACCGAATCGTTATTTTATCTTTAAAAATCTGTAAATCCAAATAGTTTTTCTGGAATTTTAGTTTTAGAAGTAAGTATTCATTGTTCGTCGGTTCTATTTCTAAGCCCTTCTGTACCATTTCTGTTTTGGAAAGGATGGTTTGTGTCCATTCAATTAAGTGATTCCTTTCAATTGGATAACTATATAAATCATCTTTAAATTCTACGATGTATTTATCGGGATTTCTAAAATCCTCAGTAATAATTTGGGGATTATTTTCTCCTTTATAAAGTTTATATAATTCTGTTTTGGTTTTGGATTTATATTTACAGAAACTGACCTCTTCATCTAGAACGATCTCATGAAATAATTTATACACATCAATATTTTCCTGCTTTCCAGTAAAGACTATATTAGAATATAGGATCTCATTATTTTCTTTTATTGGTTCGACCTCCAGCATTTTGTTCTCCTGTTTGACCAAGTCTTTAATTATTCCTGTATAATTTTCGGACGTTGTTGGGTCTTTTTTGATAAATGGGAAATACATTGGTTCGATATAGTCCATATTCTCAACACCTGCCTGAAGTAAGTCATTAAAATCGGTCAAGTAGATTGTATTTGTGGAAATGGTATTATAATGTTGTAGTAAAAAGTGTGTTTTGTCTGTAAATGTATAGAGTGAATCTTCAATCTCAAGGGGATCCGAGAGGTCACATTGTATAATCTGTTTCGTTTTGTCTAGACTATATTCAAGACCTAAAATGTCATTATAACTCTGAATTGTTTCTTTACAATCGACCGTTTTATTCTTACATAAGGTCGTCAGATTACTTTGCTTTTTAAAAATCATTTTTTCATAGTCAGTAAGATTTTTACGCTTGATCCATAAGTGTTGATGTTTGGGTAGAGTCCCATCACAATAAATTAAGATCTTTTTCTTAATACGATCAATCGTATCATTTAAATTGAGGAGGGCTTTGACCAGAACAGTCGTCTTTGTAATCTTTTTAATGTTAATATACTTCTCGAGTACGGTTTTTTCACTATTACTCAGTTCTGAGAGACCATTATTATTAAAGTTATTAACGATGAGATCTATTTCAGAAAAGCCACCAATAAAAATATATTTTTTATTATTAATAGTATTTTCAACTGTAAATATTTTATTTCTATCTACCATATCTAATATATTAACATATTAAAAAAAAAATATAAAATATTTCGAATAAATTAATACATTCTATTAGAATCAATTAATAAATAGAATAAATTTATTATAATATTATAATTAAATGTTTAAATTATCAGAGAAAAATTCACGAATCTTTCTGTTTTTGTTTGTATGTCTGTTTTCACGAAGTATTCCCATTCTAGTTCTAAAAAAAAGACCACAATTCGCACCTCTCGTTATGTTATTTTATTTTATAATCGGTCTCTCATTCTTAAAAACCTTTTTGGTATCGAAGAACCCATATGGATTTTTTGGAGGTAAAGTCTGGTGGAATAGTTTAAGACTTATACATAGTTTCATCTATCTAACATGTGTCTTATTATTTCTAACGAATAACCACTATTATATAGAATTATTAGTCGGAGATTTAGTCCTCTCATTCTTTGCACTAATCAATAATTATTTCTAATTAGCGAAGTGGAGTGTCTGTAATCATCGTCCCACAATATTCAACAGGAGATGAACTAAAATTCTGTTTCTTATAAATTTTATTTTCAATAGCGACTTCTAATAGGAACGTCATATTATCCCAGAATTCTTTATTGTGTCCAATTGATTCCGTCATTAGATGACCGAGTTCATGAATACCTACGAATAAAATCGTATTAACATCAACTAAGGTATTTAAGCCATCTTTGGATCTGAGGCAAAAGACGATTTTTTCTCCTTTGTTAATCGAATAAGAGGTGTGTTTATTACCAGGACTACTTTCAGAAATATTATTTTCATTATAGTTACTATGAAGACGTTTAATATCTCTCTTAATTTTTTCTGTATAACCTGAGTCGGTTTTAGAGTTGGAATCACAAATTTCGATAAGGTTTTTAAAATGCGTATTGATGGTGTCCATTAATTGTGCTGCTGCATCTTTATCTGGTAAATTTCTAACGAGAAAATTTCTACCGTTAACATTTACATAGACAACGTCTAAGGATTTATTTTCCAGATGGACGTAAAAGACAGTTATAACTATAAGCAATAGGAAAAAAGAGACAAAATCTTGCATTATATATATATAGTAGTATTATAATTTAATTAAAAAAAAATTTGAAGTTTTTACTTGTACTATTTATAATTAACACAAATCAAGATGACCATGACCGAAGAGAATATCGAACTCCAGATGTTGGATTGGAAATTCTATGATCAATCAGAGTTTACTGACTACACACATAATGGAGAAACGAAACAGAAACTAAAAGGTTCTAAATTTATTATTCAAGGCTTTGGAGTCAATGAAGTCGGTGACTCTGTTGCGATTAATATACTCGATTTCCCACCACATTTTTATATAGGTCTAGATACCCATATTTCTCGACAAAAACTGGATTTGTTTGTGCAAACGATCAAAAATAAACTTCCATTTTGGTGTAAAAATGATATTGATGAGAATTATGATATTGTTAAAAGGAAACATTTCTATGGATTTGATAATGGTAAAGAATTTCCCTTTATTCGAATTCTATTCAAGAGTCTAAAATGTTTCACCTGCTGTTCTAAAATGCTTGAAAAGGAATTGAGAGTGCCTGGGTTTCCGAAAAAAATCTATAAATTGTATGAAACGAATATCCCCCCACTCCTTCGTTTTATTCATTTTAAAAATATTAAACCAGCAACATGGATCACATTTAAACAGACGGATATTAAAAAATCCTTTGGGAAAAGAAAATATAATACGAAATATGAATATAACCTTCATTGGAAACATATCGAACCAATTGAGAAATCGACCTTTGCCCCGTTTAAGATTGCCTCCTTTGATATCGAATGCGATAGTAGTCATGGAGACTTTCCACTTCCTAAAAAATCTTACACGAAATTGTGTCGAGAGATTCTATATAATATCGGTAAAAACAAGAAAGAGATTCAAACACAGATTCGAGACTATATTGCAGAATCCTTTTCAGAGACCATCGAGGATCGAGATCGATTAATTAGTAAAATTTACTCGAAAAATAAGACGAAACCCTCGAAAATTAAAATCAAAATTGCCTCAGGAAAACTATTTGAATTATATAATCGGAAGGAAACCTATGATATCCTTACCAAGGATATTCTACTCATGTTTAAAAATGATGAAAAACATATTCAAGAAATTATTGAAGATGCGTTTTGTGATACGAGCAATAACGAAGAGAAAACCAATTTTGATATTACGACGATTTATACAAAACAAAATAAAAAACCACCACTTTCGTATATTAAGAAAACCTCTGGTCAAATTACCAAACTGTATAATAAATATATTAGTTCCTCTGAGAATGAAGAAAGTCTAGAGGAAATCATTTATGATTTTGCGGCCTATATGAAGATGAGTAAGGAAGAGAGACTCGAAAAATACCAGAAACACGATTTGAATATAATTGCGATTCTGATAGACCAGATTTCTATCACCCTCAATAAATATTTTCCAGAACTCGATACCTCGAAGGAGGTCATGGTCAATCGGTTTGATAATTATATGTCTCAAATTCTACCAGATGTAGAAGGCGATAAAGTGATTCAAATTGGTACGACTGTGCAAAAATATGGAGAAACGGATTGTTATCTGAAACATATCCTAACTTTGAATGGTTGTGAACCAATTGAAGGATGTATCGTCGAATCATTTGATAATGAAGAAGAACTTCTTGTTCGATGGAGTGAATTTATTCGTGAATTGGATCCAGATATTATTACTGGGTACAATATCTTTGGGTTTGATTATACTTATATGATCGAACGAGCTAGAGAACTCGAATGTATCGATGAATTTTGTAAAATGTCTAGAGAAATCGATAAGATTTGTCCATTAGTGAGTAAATCCCTCTCATCGTCAGCTCTGGGTGATAATACACTAACCTATATTGATATGGATGGTCGAGTTCAGATGGATCTACTCAAAATCATTCAACGTGATTATAATCTTCCCTCCTATAAATTAGATTATGTTGCTGAAAACTTTATTAATAATAAAGTCTTAAGTTATTCGGAGAATAAAATTATTATTAATGGTATAATTTCCTTGAATAAAGGTAATTTTATTACATTTAATATAAATGATGGTAAATATAAAGATGGTAAAAAAATCAAGATTATTAGTATTGATTATGACAAGAATGAAATAGAAGTCGAAGAGAATATTGATGAAAGGATTACAGCTTGGACCTTGGCGAAGGATGATGTGTCGGTGAATGATATTTTCAACTTTCAAAAAGGCTCCGATTATGATAGAAAGGTCATTGCAACCTATTGTATTCAGGATTGTGCTTTGTGTATCCATATTATTAGTAAATTGAAACTAATTACGAATAACATTGCTATGGCGAATGTGTGTAGTGTTCCATTATCATTTATCTTTCTACGTGGTCAAGGTATTAAAATCTTTAGTCTAATTAGTAAAGAATGTAGAAAGGACCGTTATATTATACCAGTGATTAAATGTAAAAGGGAGGAAAAGGTCAAATATAATACTAAATTTACCTATTCTCAAGAAGATGGTTCAGAACGTCAGAACGAAGGCTTTGAAGGTGCAGGTGTCTTAAATCCGATGAAAGGAATTTATTTGGATGTCTATTCAGTCGTTCTGGATTTTGCGTCACTCTATCCCTCGTGTATTATTAGTGAAAATATCTCTCATGATTCTATTTGTCTTGATAAAAAATATCTTGGCGAAAATGGTAAAAAACTAATTGAATCCCTTGGTCTTACACATAAAGATATTAGTTATTCAACTTATAAATGGATCGATCCCTTAATTCGAAGTAAAGGTAAAGTTAAAACTGGAGAAAAAACCTGTCGGTATATTCAGTATCCAGATGAGAAAAAATCGGTTCTAGGTATGATTGAAGCAAATCTTCTAGCAGAAAGAAAGAAAACGAAAAAGAAAATGAATTCAGAAACCGATCCCATTCTAAAGGAAATTTACGATGGTGAACAATTAGCGATTAAACTGACTTGTAATAGTTTGTATGGTCAATTGGGTGCAGAAACCTCACCAGTTTTCCTACTCGACCTAGCGGCTTCTGTAACAGCTACAGGACGAAAACTACTCTATATGGCTCGAGATAAAATCGAGAGTAAATTTGAAGGTTCTGAAGCACTCTATGGTGATACAGATAGTGTCTTTATTAACTTTAACCCGAAGGATGAGAATGGTAAGTTGTTAACTGGAAAAGAAGGTCTGAAAAAGGCGATAGCTTTGGGTGTAGAAGCCGAACACTATATACAAACGTTCCTTGAAAAACCACATAAACTCGAATATGAAAAGACCTTTTGGCCATTCATTCTATTTTCCAAGAAACGATATATTGGTCATAAATATGAATTTGATGTTGATAATTATAAAGAAACGAGTATGGGAATTGTTTTAAAGAGGAGAGATAATGCTGGTATAGTCAAACATGTCTATGGACGTGTGATAAAGAATATTATGATTGCCAAAGATATTCCTAAATCTATCAGAGATCTAAGAGAAGATATCACGAATATGATTAATGGTGTGTTTCCTATGGAGATGCTAGTAGTTACAAAAACACTAAAGGGTACATATAAGAATCCAGATCAGATTGCACATAAAGTATTGGCTGAAAGAATTGGAAAACGAGACCCTGGGAATAAACCTATGGTCAATGATAGGATACCCTTTGTCTATATCGAAACAAAGGCAATTAAAGGTAAGACAACACTACAAGGCAACCGTATCGAACATCCCGATTATATTAAAGAAAAAAATCTTATTCCTGATTATAAATTCTATATTACGAATCAAATTATGAAACCAGTTTGTCAAATTTATGCTCTCATCCTAGAGCAAATGGAAGGTTATAAACAGGTTCCAGATTATTATGAAAACAAATTAAAATTCCTATTGAGAACAAAAACAGAAGAAAAGGCAGCACAAAAAATTATAGATATGAGACAAGCAGAGACTCTCGAAATTATCTTTGGTGCTATTCTAAGGGATATCGAAAACAAACGGAAGAAGGTGACTAAAATGACACACTTTTTCAAGAAGAGGTGAGCTCACTTAGAATAGAAAAAATAACAGAATAAACTAACACAGTAAAATAACAATTTGTTTCTTATATTTTTTTTACTATTAAGCGACGGTGTTTAGCGTGTGCTACAGCGTAATGTATGGAGTACATTATTAACAGAGATCACAACATCGATATTTACCCAGTGGTCACCGTTTGAAAGTGTATTTGTAGAATTGGCTAGAATAATAGAACACACATAGTCTGTATATTCCTTTGATAGTCCAGCAGAATCATCCTCATCATCATCATCACCATCATAATGAGTTTTTACTAAAGCATAGATAAGACTACCAGTAGAGACGAGAACAACGAGACCAACAATATAGTACACACAATCCTTGATTGAGCAACACATGTTGAGAAGTTTATGAGAAGTTTATGAGATGTGATGGGAAGTGTGATGGGAGTAGAGTGTTTATGCAAGGGTTTGTATGAAAGAATTTGTATGATATTTAGGTTTCTCCAACTATATTAATCAATTTTTATTTAAAGGTGTTTGAGAACATATTAATAATGGCATCCCATCCTCATATCAATCCTTGTGATTACTCTAAAGTAGTCAAGAAGCTCCGTGAATTCTTCGAATCCAAGAACTTTTCTGAAGTTCATACCCAGAGTCGTCTGAGTATTCTTGCGGCCTGCGAAGACCCAGAGACAATCGCAACCTTTGTTTATGGAGGACAGGTGTGGCCTCTACCCCAAACGGGGCAGATGTGGCTCGAATATGAGCTTCTAAGGAATCCTGAAGCTGAGGGATTCTTTAGTGTTGGAACTAGTTTCCGGAATGAACCGAATCCTGTTCCTGGCCGACATGAAACTATTTTCCCGATGTTTGAGTTCGAACTTAAGGGTGGTCTGGAGAAACTACTTGAGTTGGAACGCGAACTTCTTGAACATCTTGGGTTTGGTGTGAAGGAAAGTTTCCCTGAAGATGATTATGATAATATTTCGAAACTGTACGAGACGGACGAACTTGATCACGGTCACGAAGACCGACTCTGTAAAGAGAATGGTCCTGTGTATTTCATCAAGATGTTCCCGAACAAAACCTCTCCATTTTGGAATATGCGACAGTCGCCCACTCGTGCTGGACTTGCCAACAAAGTTGATGTGATCCTTCATGGTATGGAGACCATTGGTTCTGCTGAGCGTTCCAATAGTGTCGAAGAGATGAGGAATCAGTTCTATAATATTAGTGGTGGCGACTATGCAGACATCCTCTTCAGTAATTTTACGAAGGAGCGTGTCGAAAAGGAACTCGAGGAATTCCTACAGTTTAAGTTCTTTGACCGTAGTGGTGGTGGTATTGGACTCACTCGTCTCATTCGGGCGATGAAACTTAGCAACCTTCTCTAAATTGAACGACTCGTGTCGTTAATTATAAATTACAACATATAAAATTACAAAATTAAAAATTATTTATTAATTATTACTTTTAAGTATTTCTGATCCCTAAGTTGAAGTATTTATATAGGTGTAACTGTTGGGTTTAAATTTTCCCTTTTGTTTTTATATTTTTTTTACATTTAATTAGATGTTTATTTATTTATTATAAGTAGTTGCATTAATATTTTTATAACTGTCTGGTTTTTTGAACGTTTCTTTTTTAGTTGGTTCCTTTGTAGTTTCTATTTTTTCCTGTTTAGTGAAATAATCGAATATTTTTAACATATAAATCAAGATTTATAATATTTTTAGTTAATAGACGCCGAATTTATAATATTTAGATATTATATAAATGTCGAACCCTTACAGTAATAACTTAACTAATACTCAATACAGTAACCCTAATCCACTACATGAGGAAAAAAATAACAAATTAAATAAAATTTTAGGTGATGCCTCAAACCGTCAGAGAAATAAGCTACAGTCGGGTCAAGTCTCTCTTATAAATCAACATCCAGCTATTCAAAGAAATCAAGAACTGCGAAAAAAAAAGCAAAAAAACAACCTACAAGCTGAATTTAATGCTAAGACTGGGGCTATGTTTTCCTCGAGTAACAATGTTCAAACCTCGACACCGTATCTACCGAATCAGATAGTAGAGTCGTCTATCACACAACATAATTCGAATTATATTTCGTTCCCAAATAGAAAGGGGATACGAAGAAGTCGGGGTCGTTCTACCTATAATTCGAATGTTATAGCAAAAAAGACCAATAACCGTAGTCGATTAAAACAAACCAAAAACTCTCTCACTAAGAAGGCTTCTTCTGGAGTTAAATATGTCGGAACAAGTTTAAAACAAACCAAAAACTCTCTCACTAAGAAGGCTTCTTCTGGAGTTAAATATGTCGGAACAAGTTTAAAAAAAACTAAAAACTCTCTCTCTAAGAAGGCTTCAAACGGTACTCGATCTGTCGGAACAAGTTTAAAAAAAACCAAAAATTCTCTCTCTAAGAAGACTTCATTCGGTCTAAAATCCCTTAAAAATAAATTTAATAAAACTAGAAAAACTATCTATAATCGGACTAAAAATGGAGTTAAATCTGTAGGAACAAGTTTAAAAAAAACCAAAAACACGATAACAAAAAAGACTTCGAATGGTGTTAAATCACTCAAAACTAAATTTAAATTTAATAAAAATGTAACAGAAAAAAGGATTACAGCCCTGAATCTTGAGATTACAAGTCTGAATGAAAAAATAGCCAGATATTTAATAATCCAAGTGAATGCTCAAATGGTCATGGGTCAAAATGAAGTAAATACATTAACAGAAGAAGGAAAGATGATTCCATTAAAGCATATGAATTGTCTGATAAATAAACTAAGAGTAAAATTAAATAAGTTAGAAGATGAGAGAGATAGTTTGGTTCCACCCACAGGAACCTGTCCGAACGAGTAATTAAAATATTCGAGTATATTATATGGAAAAGGTGGGGAAGGTTGCGTATAATTCGACTGCAGCGTATGGAAGATTTAAAGCAACGACAGGACTCATGCTTACATTTTTAATCTCGAGTATACTATTGTCTTGGGGTTTATTTAATTTATATACAAAGATGACAACCAGTGTCGCAGTTGCAAAAATTATTGATCCAGACTGTCATAAGAATGAGTTTGTGGCTAAAAAGGTGGATAATGGGCGACCAACCCCTTTACTCTATACGTGTAGTCTAAATGTAAAATATATGTTAGATAAAGAATACAATTCATATTTAGGTTATAATGGTAATAAACAATACTATAAAGGACAAAATATTAAAATCGCTTATAACAATCACGATGTTCGAGATATTGAATGGCCCGTAAGTATATGGTTAATAATAGTACCGATTATAGCAGCAGTAATTATGTTTGTATTATCCTATTCGAATTATTATATGACGAAAACGAACAAAGATTATGCTGCTATAAAGGGAAGTTTTGACTTAATATCCAACTTAAAAAGTTTAACAAACAAGAAAAACAATTTAAAAAAATAAGACATTTATAAGTAAACGCGATGTTTGACTATATGTATGTACCTGCTTATATGCCAATGGAAGATGGAGGATGGTATTCCTATTGGGCGCTCGTTCCACGAACAGTGAATCAACCAATTAAAACCGAACCCCTCGAAAAATATGTTTTCAGGATCCAATTTCGACCAGATTCCTGGAATATGTATTCTATTTCTCAAAATGCTACTTCGAAATATGAAGCCATTCAGCTTATCATTACTTCGATTAATGAAATCAATTCCCATATGCATGACCCCAACTTTACCTTTTATAGCACAATTGATAGTATTGGTCCAGAAACAACGAATTTTGAATCGATTCTACAACATTATGAGTTTATTCTTGAACAACTCTATAACAGTATTCCTGAAGTGTATCAAATCAATGCCACTGAATGGAATTCTTCTCTAGCGTAAGTGAGTATGATAACTTTTTACACAGAAATCCTCTTTGTTACAACAATTAAACTCGCCATCCATTCTTCCGAGTCGATGGAATTGACATGAATCTGGTAAATTTGAACTTTTTTTAAAACCTCCTCTACAAACGAGGCATTGATACACAAACTCATCGATGTCGTCCTTGTATGTGGTATCTATAATCTCGATTTGTTTCTTTTCTATAATCTCAATATCTTTTATTATCCAGTCAGGAACACACCATTTATCACACAAGAGTTTCATGTGTGAAAATGAAATATTTTTATACATCACTATTTTTTTATAGCGTAGGGTTTCAATTATACTTCGAACTATGTTTATATCTTCACATAATTCGGTTTTTTCATCATTATCATTGTATTTTATTAGAAGACTAATAAACCACTCTGAATCTGAGAGCGATTCTATTTCGTGTTTTGAAAGTGTTAAAGGCTCTCCCCGACAGTAAAACGTGATCATTTCCATCTAATCAAACAGACCTTACATAATAAAACTTCAATTTTATTAAAAAAAAAAAATATAAAGTAAAAATTCATTTAAAAGAGCGAATAGTTTGTAAAGGCATTCACATCATCTTCGACTGGGGCTGGTTCGGCGGTGGTACCCACCGTCGCAGCGGGGGTCACGACAGCTTCAGTCACCGCGGCGGTGACGACACCCACAGTAGCAGCAGCGGTGGCCGCGGCAGTAACAGCAGCGGTGGCCGCGGCAGTAACAGCCGCAGTGACAGTAGGCTCGGTGGTGGAAGCCACAAGTGCATTAATTTTATCGGAGAGGTTATTGTATTTTTTGGAATTATCGTTGTGTTTAATTCTGGCCGCGAGACGATTTTCGAGGCGGTTATATTTGTTATTTCTATAGTCATTGACTTGTGCTTTTAGCATGAGTAGATAATGATCTCTTTCGTTCATCGCCAGTTCTAATTTATTATCGACCTGGTTCGAGTTACTATTCTTCGCCTTTTCGGCTTTAAGGTTGTTAATTTTAGTATTGACACTATTTAATTTCGTTTGAATCGTTTTCGCATCCATTTTTTTATTATTGAAATAATCAACGACTAGTTTGATAAGTACAACAAGAACTAATGTTGCTAATACAATTTTAATAACTTTTTTAGACATTTTAGACATTTTAAACATAACCATAATATAATATAGAAATATAATATTTTCGTTTAAAGATTTCAATTAGCATTACATATAATGGCGACTATTAGCATTGACGATTTAAAATCGGTTGTAAATATCATTACGATCTGTAATAAACGCGGAGCCTTTAATTTGAACGAATTAGAAACGATTGGCGTTCTCTATACTAAACTGACAGAGAGTCTTGCAGAAACCGAGAAACCAGTCGAATCCAAATCGCTGAATGAAGGTCTGGTTGATTCATTGGTTGTGTCGAAGGTTATTGAGGATGAGAATGGTGGACATAGTCTAACCTTTTAGAGTTCTGTTTTTTTTTTATTTTAATAATAATTCCTTATATTAAATGGGTAATTTACTCTCTTCGAATGATAATGAACTATCGGTCCTAAAAAAACTTTATCAATTAAATACAGAGGAATTACTCATAGTCTTGAAACATATAAAACGTGAAACCTTAACAAATATAGAATTAGGGTTTATAAATTCTATAAAAAATACTCATTCGAAACTACAGAATAAAGTTAATCAGAAGACTTTTAATTTAGTCTCGAATTTTTTATCAAAAATAGAGAAAGAACCAGTCGAGTCGAAACCTACAGAGAGAGAATATACCATGAAGGAGATGATTGGAATCTTTGGGTTTAATACCCAGACGTATTCTGAACAGGAATTAAAGAATTCATATAAGAAACTTGCAATGCGATATCATCCAGATAGACCGAATGGTAATAACGAGAAATTTCAACTAATAACCAAATTTTATTTAGCTTTAGTTGAAGATCTTAAAAATAAGGAGGTAGATAAACAATTTAATGAGCTAAAGACGAGTTCTCAGGATTATATAACGAAACAGACGAGTGAGAATAAACAGAATACTAAATTGAATCGATTTGAACCCAAATTATTTAATAAAATCTTTGAAGAGAGTCGGTTAGAAGAGGAAGATGATGGTTATAAAAACTGGATAGAGAGTAATTCTTTAAAAGAGAAAGTAGAAGTAAAAAAACCGAACTTAACTCAGAATTTCAATTCGAGGTCCTTTAATAGTACATTCGAACAAGAAACAGAACATCCGAAGGATATAGTAGAATATAAAATCCCAGAAGGTTTATTTTCCTCAAGTTCAATTCAACATCAAGAATTGGGTTCGATAAAAAAAAACTATACTACAGGAGCGTATAGTGATTTTAAGGAAGCACATACAACGAGTCGTATTGGTGGTGTAAATACACGATTAGAGACCTATAAATCGGTAGATGACCTGAAAAATAAAAGAGAAAATATTGTAAAATTAACTACCTCAGAATTGGAAGAATTAGCACAATATGAAAATTCCAAACATAATCAGGAGGAAGAACGAGCTCAAAAGTTAAAAAAGAATGATGAAAGGCATTTTTCGAATTATGATAAAATCCATGATCGTATGCTACAAAGTAATATCTTGCGATAGATTCCTATAATATTAATCTAATAGTATAATAAATTATGACGAAAACATATAGGGACAAATTATTGATTGCGATTAAAGAATTAAATATCGAATTACCGAAGGGGAAATATATAAAAAACGATGATTTAAAATTAATTATAATGAACTCGCTTTCCAATAATGGTAAAGTGTCGACACCGATTAAAAAAGCTGTAAAGGATGAACCCAAACCCAAACCCAAAATAGATATAAAGAAATGTTGTTTTCCGAAAACCTCTAAACTGGTGGCAATCGGTGATATTCATGGAGATCTCTCAGTTGCTATAAAATCGTTAAAATTAGCGAATGTAATTAGTTTAAATACATCCAATAATATTACCAATATCAATAATATAAAATGGACAGGGGGTTCGACGATTGTCGTTCAGTTAGGTGACCAGATAGATCGTGTCCGTCCGAGTAAACTAGTGAATGACCTATGTCAGGCCAATGATAATCAATTAAATCAGGATGAAGGGTCCGATTTAAAAATTATTTGTCTCTTTGAAAAATTACATGAACAAGCCATTCAGGTTGGTGGAGCTTTGTTTAGTATATTAGGGAATCATGAATTAATGAATGTTGATGGAGATTTTCGATATGTTAGTCCGAAGGAATTTCGTGAATTTGGTGTATTTTTTAAAGAAGAAGAAGACAAAAAGAGTGACTATCCGTATGGTTATAAAACCCGAAAACGTGTCTTTGCACCAGGTGGAAGTCTGGCGACCAAATTAGCTTCCTCTAGATATTCTATATTACAAGTAGGAAGTTGGGTCTTTGTACATGGTGGTATGACAGCAGCAGTAGCAAATGACTATACAATGGATCAAATCAATGGTATCATACAGAAATGGTTAATTGGAAATAAATCCACATTATTAATGGAACATGTCAATAAATTATATCATAACGACGATGATTCATATTCCCCCTTTTGGTCTCGAACATTTAGTGATCTCGATGAATGGAATGCTTTATCTGAACAGAATTTTAATAATACGGTTCGAATTTTAAATTTAAAAAATAAAAGAGAAAAAAAAACAGAAATAAAAGGTATGATTGTGGGACATTCACCCCAATTTATGTATAATAAAGGGTTAAATTCCGCTTGTAATCATAAATTATGGAGGGTTGATGTGGGTATGTCCAAGGCCTTTGGTATGGACAACCTGTCAAATAGGAAGGTACAAATTCTTGTAATTGAAAATGATAATCAATTTAAAATTTTAAAAGAACAATAGTATATGACCAAACTTTTATTAGATAATACGACAATGGGGTTCGATGATTATTATCAAGAGGAGTTAGATGATATTAATTCTGCACAGAAAAATATATTGGAGTATATCGAATCACAAACTGAAAAAATCGAGAATATAGAAACAAATCTATATAAAATCGACTATAATACACAAGATGGAATCGATAATTTAACAGTAGCATCGAACTATAACCTTTCCTATAAAGGTGTCTTAATCGGTGGGCTTCTTGGTTGTGTCTTCCTCTCTCCATTTGGATTTTTATTAGGATTAAAAACAGGTACGGTTATCAGTCTCTCTGGTATGGTCGTAGGGTCTGTTGCTTCTTATAAATTACAGGCAATCGACACTCAACATTAATTACTTAGCTATTTGATGTAAGGCAAATTTAAATGAATATTTCGAACAGACTCGACATTTTCCATTTCTATTATAACTTGGAAGTGATAGATGATTTGCGTGACAGACATGTGTGAAATGGATTGTTTGTCTACAAACGGCACATTTACGATTAGTAATTTCCTTTATACATTCCGAATGAAATTTATGACCACAATGTAATCGAACAATTTTTATATTATTGTGTTTACTTTTACAACAAGAGAACAACTTGGGTTTAAATAATAAACTATAATCGTCTAAGGGTTCTAGACAAATAGAACAATCCGTATCGTCCATGTTATATACCATAATCTTTTTTTTTTTATAATCTATTTTATTCTGTTTTACGTAATCGACTTAAAGCACTTTGAATATCTTCCTGTGAGGGAACGAGACTATTTTTAGGAGATTTCGTTTTTCTTTTAACAATTGTAATTTTTTTTAATCCAGAAGTAATTGATTGACTACCATTAATTTGACCAAGAAAGTTTAGTTTCAAAGGTGGTGGTTTCTTGACAGTAGAATAATGTTCCTTCGTATTCGGTTTAATTTCAAAAATGATATCTGCAATTCCTGGATCTAAATTATCCTTAATAAGTTTGTGTTTGACGATTTTAATATCTAATCCAATTTTTTTCATAAAAAAATAAGGTTTATATTCTGGGTTCGATGGGGAAATGGGAACTTCTTCAATCTCATCTTCTAAAAAGGCTAATTCATCTGGACTATAAATAAGATTCGTAGAAAGTTTGATCTGCGAGATATTCCAAATTAGACCATATTCCTTTCTACCTTTATTGACCCAAATGTTCGTGATTTGTAGTAAAAATTTACCATACATTTTTCCTTTCAGTGAGGTGATATCGATCGGGTTATTCTCTTCATTAAACACTAAAATATTATTTTTTTTATTATAATTGACACGTAACCTTTCTGGAAACATACTGGTTTTATCTTTTAAACTATTTTTAAATGTATACTTTGAGAAAGTTTTTTTATTTTTAAAAATATTGTTAGTTTTTATAACAAATTTTAAAAATTTACTGAGATCTTGATCGTTTTCATGTGAAAGGAAAGACAGATCTAAATAATTATTATTACCTTCATACGAAGACATAGCAAATGGTAGAAACATTAGAGGTGTTTGTATGACCCAATTACTCGGTTCACTTTTCGTTTTATACTTTATAGGATAATAGACCATATCTTTAATAAATATTTCTCGTTTAAGCACAATATTAGTTACTAAAAATTTATACGGTTTATAGTGAATTTGGACCATTTACATTAATAGCTAAAAAGTATTTAAATTAATTGTTAAAAAAGTATTTAAATTTATTTGTAACTTAATAAATATGTCTGACCCGAAGGACTTGTGTGCTATATGTTGTGAGGAAATAGAGACACCGATTACTACTCTTTTATGTGGTCACAAATACCATACACTATGTATTAAAACCGCATATGAGATTGAGATTCATAAATCCAATTTTAATGTTCCACCAAGAAAATGTCCATATTGTCGACAAAATGGGGGCTATCTCGAATTAGAACCGAATACGATTCCCATTAAATGGATCCATAAAGAATATAATGATTTTTACATTCTGAATGAAACGAAAAATATTGAACTATTAAAAGTATACTTAAATAATAGTAAATGTTTTGCTATATTAAAGTCGGGCATAAATAAGGGAAAACAATGTACGTATAAACAGGTTGAGAATGGAAAATATTGTAAAACACATCAATAATTTGCACTAGAATTTTTTTAATTTTAAGGAAACCTTATTATATTTTTCTCTGTTCTCATAAATGATTTTATGGACGTCTGCTACCTTCTCTTCATCTTTTTCAAAGTAAATGTTTAGACCATTTAAGAGGGTTTTCTTATTCACTCCTTTATAGGAGGGAGTATTTTTATAGACCAACGCACCATTTTTAATATTAATATGTTGAATATCATTCGTTTCCATATTTTTTATTAATAGAGCAGATAACGCCTTTAGTTTTTTCTTTCTTTCTCTTAAAGCAATACTTAATTTAGAGATCTCTTCTTCTAATCCCAAGTATTGTTTTACATTACTACTAAATTCTTCTTTATTCAAATTATCATCCATATTATTAATGATAAGATCCATTCCTTTAATATAATTACAGATTTCTTTAATATAATTAAAGAAATCTTTAATTATTAAAGAAAAAAACCTTCTATATTTTATGGATAAACAAATAATTATTGATAATATTGAATATAATAATTATATTGAAATGGAACCCGACTTTAAAAAGGGTGATCTAAATAATTTTAAAATGTACTATAAAATATTTATAGAAGATTTTAAGAAACTAAAAATGAATACACTAATCTCATATAATATCGAGAATAAAATTTATAACACTGGTTTTATACTGAAATTTATTGAACCCAATATTTTTATTCTGAAGGATATTCATTTACTTTATATATGGTCCATTCGTATAGAGGAAGATACTATGGTCTATGTTAAGGACCTTACATTATTTAGAAAGGAGAATAAAATTAAGAATCTGTTATTTGAAAAATTTAAAAATGAAAACTAAGCACTCTCCTCCTCGTCTATTTCTAAGGGTTTTACATTATAAAAGCGACTTAATATTTTTGCACCATTTGCTTTATTATAGCCGTTACAAATATAATAGCCATTAAAGAGATAGCCATTACATTTTAGAATTTGTCGAATAAAATTAATCGCTGGGAATTTCTGTTTATCCATACTATTTTTGTGTAAACATGTTAAAGACGTAGATTTATATTTGGATTTCACATTCGGTATCATCGAATAGAGTTTAACCATTAGCGTCGGCTCCTTTAACTTCTCTACTGGAATACTCAAATCGAATAACTCTTGTTCCGTTTTTAGACTATAACCAATATGTTCAAATATCTCAATAATTAGAGGTTCCATTATATATTTATTTAGAAATATTTGTTTAAATATATAAATGGATACTGATGAAGAAATTGAAAAAATTTTAAATGAAATTTCTATTACAGAAAATAGTAAAGGTCTTAAACAAATTATGGATCGAAATACACAAGTCATTGACGCTATTTATTCTGATGTTTTAAAATATGAGATTAATATAAAAAATAAACAAGAAGTTTCTACGTTTATACATAATAATTTCGAATATATTGAACTAAATAAGGACACCAAATCCTGTTGGATTTGTTATTTAGATAATAGTACTTTTTATAATCTTAGGATTCATATGCGTGGGTTATTTATCAAGTTTAAAACCAAGGAGACTATTTTACTCAAATATAATAAAAAATATTTTGTAGTAAATATAAATGAGAAAGTCTTTTTTAAAAAGATTAATAATAAAGATCTAATTAAAATGCATCTTATTGATGCGTTATCGAATAAATAATTATAGACGTGTCTCGTTCATAACGATGTAGGGTAGTTTGAAAGTATAGTCTCCATCTGGAACGGTTTTCCATTCTTTCACCTTTTTCTTTTGTGTGGGTGTCGCCCTCTTCGAATATTTCTTATAAACCAACTCTGTAGTAAGTACGATTTCCCCTTGTTCATCGGCGATCTCCCATTGAAAACTCGAATCTTGATTCCCATCCAAGAAATTATTGCATCCACCTTTAATCTCTGTTGGTAGACACGTTCTCTGTTCTAGCTCCATAAACCTTTCATCAATACATTTTCCACCAATATAGACCATCAGTAGTAGAGAATATTCATATGTCGTGTTTTGCCAATCCTCCCAATGTGAATCTGGAATTGTTTTGAAATTCTTGATATTCAGGCAAATTGGTCCACTGTTTACATAGAGACCACTGGTATGTCCAAAGTCTCCGTTATCGAAATCATACATGTCATCTTTTTTTGTGGTCTCATAATTTTGTTGGCGTTTGTTTAAATCGGGTTCATCAGAATCAGAAATACCTCGACAAAATTCGACCTCGAACTTATATGAACCCTCTCGTAGTTCCGAACCGTGTGGTCGTCCTGGTGGTGGCATACCACCATTTAGTGTGTGTGTTTTCTTGTAACCTGTTGCTGTCTCCATGATGAATGTGTTTAATAATTATATTTCGTGGTCGAAAGAATCAATTTTATTAGTCCTAAGTGATAGAAAATTTTTAATCTTAAGATATAGTATAATGAATTATAGTGAACTAAGTTTTGATACATTTAGTGTTCAGGACCAGAATAACATGCCCCAAGTCAATACACCACCCGTTAATAATAACCCACCACAGATTATACCAGTTGTGACCGCACCGACGGTGCCGATGAACAACGCACCTATGAACAACGCGCCTATGAACAATGCGCCGATGAATAATATGGATAATAGAAATATGCATCAGATGCCAAGTATGAATCGTTTAGATTCGATGTATAATAATTCCCAACAACAGGTTCAGATGACCGAACAGGTCGAAGAAGCACCCAAATCGAGTAATGTAAAATTAATCCAGTTAGGTATCATATTAATGTTTAGTTTTTTAACAGCTTTATCGTGGAATGAAGCGATTCGGTATTACATTGGTCGGTCCATTAAATTTTATTCTGGAAAGCCTATATTGTATATCTACTATGCCTCGACTGCGACGATCTTAATGTGTTTGTCCTACTTGTATAGTTATTTAAAATAATATTTTAGGGTTATTTAAGGTTTAAAATCTAGATTTATGGAATGGATTTCTCTTTTATGAAAGCTGGGACCTCCAATGTTGCAACGAATGAAAATAATACGAATGATTTACTAAATATGTTGGAATTATTCACAGCGAATTCCCTCGAAACTTCTGGTAGGTTTGTCGAATTATGTAATCGGAATGCTATTACAGAAACCGATATCAAATATGGGTTAATTTACGAAGTCTTTGAATTTTTTAATCGACCCAATAATTTACAGGATCTTAATGAGATTGAACAACAAAATAAGGACTCGCATTCGGAGGATGATGAAGAAGAGTATGATGAAGAAGAGGATATGATGGACGAGACTCCTGATTTCTTGATGGACGATTCAGAAGTCATTCCTTTTAGTCGGATTGAACTTGAGAGTCTGGTTAATCCAGAGGACCAACAATTTGTGACTAAATTATATAATTATTTTGATAATTGGGAGACATGGGTACCACAAACCCCAATTGAGCATATACTTCAGAATGCTATTAATAAAATTACACTTTAATCTGCATAGCAACTATTTATTACGGTTTTTTTTTCTATTATTTTATATTTTATTATATATATATGTCATCGATAGTAAATATCGATGGTTATCTTATCTTAACAGAAGATGATGATGATGGGGGACCCGCGTCTAATAGTACTCTAACTGAAATAAAAACCATTATCGAAACAGGTATTACTAATCCGTCTGATATACTCGCTTCTCCACCAACAGCAACAGACGATCAATCTACAACTATTGCACTAGGCTATGATAGTACAGACAATACGGTTCAAATGTTACAAGTACAGGGTGGACGGTTGTTATGCGAGGTTGGTGCTATTTCTCTTACTTTAGATAATACGACTAACCACACAGACCTACTTGCTTTAGAAGCCAGTCTTACTTCTATAGAAGGTAAAATGGACACTGATAATGCGGTTTTAGATGTTCATACGGGACATTTAAGTGAAATTGAAGCTGCTGTTGAAACCCTCGAAGCTTGTGTTGATTCAAATAAAGTAAATGTTAATATCTCATCTTTTGGTGCTAACAGTCTTGCTACAGAAGGAAAACAGGATAGTTTTATTGCTGCTAATCACACAGACTTAGTACATTTATCTGATAATTTAGATACAACAAATGGTCATTTAAATACTATCAAGGGTGATACTACATCATTAGATGGAAAGGTTACTGCTTGTAATACTGGTGCTGTGGTTATTTCTTCGGGTTCTGTTACTGCTTCATTATCTGCTACTGATAATGCTGTGATTGACGTTATAGCTGCTAATACACAAGGACTTGAAAATGTTAATGCGAAAATAACTGCTTGTAATACTGGGGCTGTGGTTCTTGCTGCTGGTTCTGCTGCTATTGGTAGTGTTGCTTTATCTGCTACTGATAATGCTGTTATTGAT
>MDTF01002823.1_pt1 | contig 30813 bp, 25 predicted proteins | sample 811191 | NCBI WGS metagenome assembly MDTF01 (sample SAMN05326649, study PRJNA326480) | marine metagenome | isolation source: seawater | place: Southern Ocean | collected 2011 | reverse complement strand
TGGTTTTGAAGGATTAGCAAGTGCTACGGTTACAGCAGGTCCTGTTGATGGTTCAAATACTGCACTAGAGCTTATAACTTCAACTACTGGTCAAGGATGGCAAGGTGGAGAACTTATAATGCAATCAAATTTAATGGATTTATCTACGGATAATACTGTTGAAATTGATGTTTATGCTACTTCAGCCTTTACATTGTTCGCTAAAGTAGAGGATAAAGTAAACGATACTGCATCTCCAGCTTCAGCAGCAGACGAAGCACATACAGGAAGTGGTTGGGAAACGCTAACATTTACATTTAATGAATCATTAGATGGAACAGCTGTAGCAAACGGTCAATACTCACAAATTGCATTTTTTCCAAATTGGAATGGTTCAGGTTGGAATGATCCAGTTATAGAAATTACAGTTAATATTGATAACGTTACAGCAAATGCTGGAGATGCAATAACAGTAGATACATGTTCTAACGGTATCCAAGATGGCGATGAAACAGGTATAGACTGTGGTGGAAGTTGTGGACCATGTCCAGCAGAACCAACTGATGCTCCAATAACTCCAATAACTAGAAATGATTGGGATGTAATTTCAATTTATAGTGATGCATATACGAGTACAGGTTTAACTAATGTTACATGGGATGATTCAGAAGCTACAGAAGTTAATATTGCTGATAATAATGTATTAAAAGCAGACTTCGGTAACTTTTTAGGTACTGAATTAACTACAGGTGGTGTTGACGCTTCTGATATGACACATTTTCATATGGATTATTGGATTGCAGATGATTTTGCTGCAGGTCAAGTATTTAATCCAAAATTATCTAATCATGCAGATTTTAACGGTGAAACAGGTTCTAAGCTATATACAATAGCATTAGGTGCTGATGATAATAAAAAGTGGTTATCTCTTGATGTAGAATTAGGTGCTGATTTTGAAAGAAATAACATATTACAATTTTTATTAACTACATCAGCTACAGTTAATGTAGGTTATATGGATAATATTTATATGTACAGAGCTGCAACAGCAGGTGTAAGTGATAATGAGTTGTTGAATGTTTCAATGTACCCTAACCCTGCTGCAGATAGATTAAATATTTCTGCTGCAAATACAATTAAAAATGCTAGCATTTTTAATATATTAGGTAAAAAAGTAATGAGTTTAGAAATTAATAAAAATAGCGAGTCTATTGATGTTTCTTCTTTAGCATCAGGTATTTATTTAATTAAATATCAACTAGATACTGCTACTGGTACAGCTAAATTTATAAAAGAATAAAGAAATTTAATTCTTATAAAGTTAAAACGCTCAAATTAATTTTTGAGCGTTTTTTTATGCTATAAATTTTTAGATATATTGTTGGCGCTTCATCAAAAAAATTAATATCTTTATTTTTAAATTATATTACTATTGAAATATACTGCAAAATTTTACTGTCTATCTCTTTTTTTTTTCCTGTTTATAAGTTGTTCTAAAAATGAAAACACTTCTGATAAGAAAAGTAATGATTTAATACATGAAACAAGTCCCTATTTATTACAGCACGCATACAATCCAGTGAACTGGAAAGCCTGGAATTCAGAAACGTTAGAATTAGCAAAGAAAGAAAATAAATTAATTGTTATTTCAGTAGGCTATTCAGCATGTCATTGGTGCCATGTAATGGAAGAAGAAAGTTTTGAAAACGATTCTATAGCTAAAATTATGAATGATAATTTCATTAATATAAAAGTAGATAGAGAAGAAAGACCTGATGTAGATCAAGTATATATGAATGCTGTTCAGTTAATGACAGGTAGTGGAGGTTGGCCATTAAACTGTATTGCACTTCCTGATGGAAGACCAATTTATGGAGGAACTTACTTTACTAAAGATCAGTGGTCTAAAGTTTTAAGTAGTATTTCTAAATTGTATAAAGAAGAACCACAAAAGGCAATTGAGTTTGCAGAGAATTTAACAAAAGGAATTCAAGAATCTCAATTGATTACTTTAAATAAAGAAACTCCCACTTTTATCAAAAATGAGGTTATATCTTCTGTAAACTTTTGGAAAAATCAAGTGGATACTATTTATGGCGGATTTAAGGGGGCTCCTAAATTTCCAATGCCAAATTCATTAGAATTTTTATTGAGGTATGGTTATCAATTTAATGATAATTCAATAAATAGTTATGTAAAAAATACACTAACTAAAATTGCTTACGGGGGAATTAATGATCAAATTTCTGGTGGTTTTTCCAGATATGCTGTTGATGAAAAATGGCATATACCACATTTTGAAAAGATGCTTTATGACAATGCGCAATTAGTTAGTTTGTATTCTAAAGGCTATTTAAAGCAAGAAAACGATTTATATAAAAATACAATAATTGAAACTTTAAATTTTATAAAGGTAGAACTTACAGCTAAAAATGGCGCATTTTATTCCTCTTTAGATGCAGATAGTAAAAACAGTTTAGGAGAAAATGAAGAAGGTGCTTTTTATGGATGGAAAGAAGCAGAATTAAAACAACTACTTAAAAATGATTTTAGTCTTTTTAAAGATTTTTATAATATAAATGACTTCGGGTTTTGGGAAAAGGATACCTATGTATTGATTAGAACCCAATCTAGAATTGATTTTGCAACTGTGAATAAAATGACATTAATTGCATTAGAAACTAAAATATCTAATTGGAAAAGCATTTTAAATAGTGCAAGAAATAAAAGAATTAAACCTAATTTAGATGATAAAATTTTGACCTCATGGAATGCTTTAATGATTCAAGGATATATAGATGCATATAGGGCTTTAGGTGATAAAGAATATTTAGATATTGCACTTAAAAATGCGAACTTCTTAGTTGATCATCAATTAAGAAAAGATCAAGGTTTAAATAGAAATTTTAAAAATGGATTGAGTACTATAAATGGGTATTCAGAAGATTATGCAACTGTTATCCAGTCGTTTATTTCTTTATATGAAGTTACTTTAGATGAAAAGTGGTTAGCAACTGCTAAAAGTTTAATAGATGTTTTATTTGTTAATTTTTTTGATAAAAATAACAAAATGTTTTATTTCACATCTAAAGAAGATGAAAGTTTAATTGCTAGAAAATACGAAGTTATCGATGGTGTAATTGCTTCATCAAACTCAATAATAGCAAACAACCTTTTTAAATTAGGGCATTATTTTTCAGACACGAAATATTTAAAAACTTCAGAACAAATGCTTAATAATTTAAAGGAAGATGTTCACATGAATCCAGGTAATTATAGTAATTGGTTAAACTTAATGACCAATTTTACAAATCCGTTTTATGAAGTTGTAGTTGCAGGTAACAATGCAATGGAAGTAAATCGTTCTTTAATTAATAATTATAATCCAAACATTTTAATTGCTGGGACTATTAAAGATAATAACACGTTACCATTGTTATCATATAAATACAATGAAGATGAAACTTTAATTTACGTCTGTGTAAATGGCACTTGTAAATTGCCACAAACTAATATTAAAAAAGCGATTGAAAGTATAGAAAAATAATTTATTCCTCAGTTTTTTTTATAGCTTCTAAATACTCTTGAAAACGTTTACCGTAAACAGAATTTTTAACTTTTGGAGTTAATGAAAAATTTACTGTATCTAACATTTTTAAACTTGCATCATACATTTCTGTTAAAGCGATATAAGGTGCAGCTTCAGAATCAGCATTATTAATTGCAAAGTTTGTAGTATATAAAACTCTTCTTCTTATTAATCTTTTATATTCAACGTCCAATTTTTTTATTAAATCCGGATCGTTTGTCTTTTTTGCATCAAAATCTTTTTTGATAAATTCTAAACGCTGATTTTGAAATTTTTTACTAATAACATTGTATTTATCTAATATTGCTTGATTTTTAGAACCCGTAATTTTTGGAGCATAACCAAAACCTTCAACCTTGTCATTAATTGTTATAGTTCCCTTTTCACCAAAAAATAATATTCTTTTGTCTGTTGTATTTCCATCAAAAGTTAAATAATACAAAACAGGTGAATCTACATTATCTGTTAACGTAAAAGTGTCTTTACCTAATAAAGCAACAGAATCTACAGAAACTAACAAAGTATCGTTCATTTTTTGAAGATATAAAGTTCCTTTTTTAAGACCTTTAATTTGTCCTTGTACAACCATGTTTCCTTCCTTTTTAGAAGAACAAGAAAAAAGGATGATTGATAATACTAAAAGAGCGGTGATTTTTTTCATTTTGATTAAAATTTTGGAATGCAAATATCCTATTTTTTTTATGAAGTTGCAGATATTTCCATTAAAATAGTACATAAAATTGCGCCTACTGTTCCAATTGCGTAGCCAAAAACAGCTAATAAAACGCCAACAGTTGCTAAAGATGGATGAAATGCTTGCGCAACAATTGGGGCAGAAGCAGCGCCACCAACATTTGCCTGACTTCCGACTGCTAAAAAGAAATATGGAGCTTTTATTAGTTTTGCTACCATTATTAATAAACCTGCATGGATTGTCATCCAAACAACACCTATAGCAATTAAACCCAAATTATCAAAAATCATGGCTAAATCCATTTTCATTCCAATAGTTGCTACTAAAATGTAAATAAAAACGCTTCCTAATTTACTAGCACCTGCACCTTCATAATTTTTTGCTTTTGTAAACGATAAGATGATCGCTATAATCGTAGAAATACTAATTAACCAAAAGAAACTAGAACCTAAGAAAGTAAAGATATTTCTCCAAGTTTCAGACTCAATACTTACAACTAAATCATTAAAAAAGGAACTTAAATAAGCTGCTGTGAAATGACCAAAACCAACGGTTCCAAATGCGATTCCTAGCATAATCATTAAATCTGTTAGTGAAGGGTTTCTTTTTACTTTTTGAGAAAATTTTGACACTTTTTCTTTTAATTCTTCAATAGCAGATGTGTCTGCACCTAACCATTTATTAATTTTATCCTTTTTACCAATTCCTATTAATAATATTGCCATCCAAATATTAGCAATAACGATATCTACAAACACCATTCCTCCATATTTTTGAGGATTATATTGATAAATTTCTAACATAGCAGTTTGGTTTGCGCCACCGCCAATCCAACTTCCAGCTAATGTAGAAAGTCCTCTCCAAACGGCATCAAAATCTGCTCCACCAACTGTTTCTGGTGAGAAAATTGAGATTAATAAGATTGCAATTGGTCCACCAATTATAATTCCAACGGTACCTGTAAAAAACATTATTAATGCTTTTGAACCTAAGTTGAAAATTGCTTTTAAATCAATACTTAAGGTCATTAGAACCAAAGCTGCAGGCAACAGAAAACGACTAGAAACATAATATAATTGAGAGCTTTTACTAACCGTTTCTCCAACAGCATTAGTTGTTTCCCATTCTGGGGATATAACGCCAAAAGTTGTAAACAGAGCAGGTATAAAATAAGCCATAAATAAACCTGGTACAATTTTATAAAATTTTTGCCAAAACCCAGATTTTATGTTTTCTGTGTAAAAGACAAATCCTAAAGAAATCATTAAAACACCCAAAACGATTGCATCATTTGTAAAAATTGGTTCAGTCATTATATGTTTATTTTTTTAGTATGATTTGTGTTTAAAATTATTCCTAATTGTAGTCGCTTTAAAATATTCGTTGAAGTTTTTATTTGAAAGTAACCCATTTTAAATTTAACGATACTGTTTAATAGATATGTAAAGCCTGCTCCTGTCCAATTCTGAGCAAATCTCTTACTTCTGTCTAAGTTTAAAAATAACTCATTAAAAGCGTAAGCATTCCATTTCTTAGAAAGTGGAAAAGCTACATTTAAATTATAACGAATCCAACTTTGGGTTATATTATTATATATGTCTTTATGAATAAAACGATGCTCTAATCTAAAACGATGGTTAGCATTAAATTTACCCCATTTAGATTTTACATTTAAATCTTCATAAAATCTGTATTCATATAAATTGATAGATGGTTCGTTGTAAACTAAATCTGCTGTAGCATAGCTTAAACCCAGAGTTAAGTTTAATTTTGGGTTAAAAGAATAATTAACTCCCAACCTGTAAATCTCTTGTTGAAATTCACTAGCAACTTCAAAGTATCTAAAATGAGCCATAGTTTTTAAGGCAAATTTATTTGATATTTTATGAGAACCATTGTACATATACCAAGTTCCTAAGTTGTTTTTTGTAGAATTTTGTGCTTGAATTTTAAAGCATAAAAGACTTAAGCACAAAAGAATACTTATTTTTTTCATAGTTATTTTATTGAATAGATTTTAGTTTCTTTAAAAGGTGAAATATATATCTTTTCTGTAGAGGATTTATAGTTTAGCCATTCTTTATTAAAGAAAGAATTTGTATCAAAAACTACTAGTTTAAACATTTCTTTAAATTGATTCATCAATACAGTTTCTGTTTTAGTTTGCTCACCAAAACGAGAACGAATATATCTACTTGCTAGTCCAAAACGTTGATTTACGGTAATTTCAGGATTTCTAGTAATACCTTGTCTTTTATCAACTTTGCCTAAATATAGAGCAATTAAAGTATCAATCTTTTTTATAATTTCTGTAGACGATTTTATCTCAGTTTTATATTTTTTCTTGTCCTCTTTTGATAATTGAGCTTTTATAGAAATAGCTGCATTTTTACTTTCAACTAATTGTTTTACTATGCCTGCAATTTTATCTTGATAACCTTCAAGTTCTTTACTAGCATTATATTTTTGATTGATGGCTTCTTTAGAAATCTGTAATCTTGGATCAAATTCTACTTTTATATTTTGTTCTGAAACGGCATCACCAAAAGTCATCTTTAGTTTATAGGTTCCTGGTTTTACAGAAACTCCATTTGGCTCACTTTTAGACTTTCTAATAGTTCTAGAAGCTCTTGCAACCCCTTTTTCTCTTAAGTACCAAGTTGTTTTGTGGATTCCATTTTCTTTAGGAGTTTTTATTTTTAAAGTTCTAATTTGTCTTTCTCCATCAAATATTTCTAGTTTTATAGAATCATACTTCTTAGCATTTATACTGTCCTCTTTAACTTGTTTCAGAGTTTCTTCTTTTTTGTCTTGCTTTTTTTCTTTTTTTTCTTTTGGTTTATTGATATAATAAGAAATAATTGCACCACGTTTTCTATTTTCTCCTTGATACATTGCATCTCCACCAAATCTACTTCCTGTTGGTTGTTGACTTGCAGTTTGATATGCCGTTGGAGGGGCAAATAACGCTAGTTTCTTAGAAGTTACATTTCTGTTTGCAATCGCTCTTAAAGGACGAATATCATCTAAAACCCAAGCAGCTCTGCCAAAAGTTCCAATAATTAAATCATTTTCTCTTGGATGAATTATCAAATCTTTTACAGGAACTGTAGGGAAACCTTCCGTCCATTTTGTCCATTTTTCTCCTGCATCTATAGAAATATATAATCCATCATCAGTTCCTAAGAACAATAAATTTTCGTTTTCTGGGTCTTCAATAATACACAGCGTATAACTTTGTACATCCTTTTCATCAACAATACGCTCCCAAGATTTACCATAATTTTTTGTTCTGTATGCATACGGAATATAGTTAAAACGTCTGTAATCATTGGCGATTAATAATGCCTCTCCTTTATTTTTATTTGATGCTTTTATTTGCGTAATCCAACTATTTTCAGGTAAATCTTTGATGTTTTTAGCAACATTAGTCCAAGTTTCTCCACCATTTTTTGTAAGGTGAACTTGACCATCATCAGTTGCAGCCCATAAAACATCTTTCTCTAAAACGGAAGGCTCTATAACTAAAATGGTACAATGATTTTCTGCTCCAGTTGCATCCATCGATAATCCACCACTTTCGGATTGTTTTAATTTTTCTGGATTATTGGTTGATAAATCTGGCGAAATTACACTCCAAGTTAAACCTTTATCTGTTGATTTATGTACAAACTGACTTCCGAAATATAAGGTTGAATTATCAAAAGGATCCATATTTATAGCTGCATTCCAATTGAAACGTAGTTTTATAGTCGCATCTGAATGTGTAGGTTTTACTGAATAGTTATTTCCTGTTTGATAATCATATCTTTGAACAGAACCTTGCTGACTCATAGACCAACCATATCTTGAATCGTCTTTGTCGGGCACCACATCAAAACCATCACCAAAACTAATTTCTTGCCAATAAGAATTTCTTATTCCTTGTGCTTTCCAAACATAAGCTGGACCTCTCCAAGAACCATTATCTTGCATTCCTCCGTATACATTATATGGATATTCATTATCCACATTTATGTGATAAAATTGTGCCACAGGAATGTTGCCAATAAAACGCCAAGATTTACCACCATCTTTGGTTATGTTTAATCCACCATCATTTCCGTCAATCATAAATTTACCATTCTTTGGATGAATCCACCAGGCATGATGATCTGGATGAACGCCGTTATCTACTCCATAAGCAGGCATTAATTGTTTAAACGATTTACCTCCATCTTCCGAAACATTTATATATGTAAAAACGGTGTATAATCTATTTTCATTTTGTGGATCTACATAGATTTCTGAATAATAAAAAGGTCGATTTCCAATACCAGGTTTTTCATTTATTTTTTTCCATTTAAATCCACCATCTTCACTTTTATATAAAGCATTTTTTTTAGCTTCAACCAAAGCATAAATTATATCAGGATTGTTAGGTGCAATTGCAACACCAATTCTTCCTAATTCACCTTCTGGGAAACCTTCTTTTTCTGTAATTTGCGTCCAGTTTTCTCCTCCATCATGCGTAATGTATAAACCACTTCCTGTTCCTCCGGATTTAAAAAACCAAGGATCACGTTTGTGTTCCCACATGGAAGCTATCAATTTATTCGGATTTGTAGGATCCATAATTAAATCTGCAGTTCCAGATTTTATATTTGTAAATAAAATTTGTTTCCATGTTTTACCACCATCCAAAGTTTTATAAACTCCACGTTCTTTGTGTTCTCCCCAGGGTGAACCAATGGCACCAACATAAACTACATCTGGGTTTGTAGGATTAATAATAACTCTATGAATATGTCTAGTTTTTTCTAATCCCATAGATTTCCAAGTTTTTCCGGCATCTAAAGATTTATAAATCCCGAAACCACCATTTAAACTATTTCTAGGGTTTCCTTCACCTGTCCCTGCCCAAATTACACTTGGGTTCGATTGCTGAATTGCAATTGCACCTATTGATGCTGTGAGTTCTTTTTCAAAAATTGGTTTCCATTTAATTCCACCAGAAGTAGATTTCCAGATTCCGCCAGAAGCAGTACCAACATACATGGTTTCTGGATTGGATTCTACAACATCAATAGAAGTTACACGTCCAGACATTCCTCCAGGACCAATATTTCTTGGTTTCATGTTTTTTAGCATATCCATAGATAACTCTTGTGAAAAGAGTAGAGAGGTAGCACATAAAAAAAGGATAGTAAATAATTTTTTCATTGAGTTTGATTTTATTGATAAAGGTGAACAAGGTACAAAATTGAAAACGTTCTTAAAAAGGGGAATAAAAATTTTAACAAATTTAGTTTCAAGATAGAATTTTGAATTAGACAATAGTTTAAACAAAAGGTGCTTTTTATATTTAAACTCTTAAACTTTGATTATTTTTATAGAAATTTAAGAAGATGAATCAGCAAAAAGAGTTCTTTGATTATATCACTAATGGTTATAAAACCAAAGGTGATTTTATAGAACTCGGGGCAGCAATGTTAGGATAAGAAACGGTTACAAATGCCATTATAAAGGTACCTTTAAAAACCCTTAACAGACATGGTTTAATCGCCGGTGCAACAGGAACAGGAAAAACAAAAACGCTGCAAGTTTTAGCTGAAAACTTATCAGAAAAAGGAATTCCTGTTTTATTAATGGATATTACAGGAGACTTATCTGGTTTGGCAGCCCCAAGTCCAGGACATCCGAAAATTGATGAACGCCATGCGAAAATTGGTTTTGCTTTTGAAGCGATGAAATTTCCAGTAGAAGTTTTAACAATTTCAGAACAAAAAGGAACAAGAATGCGTGCAACTGTTTCAGAATTTGGGCCTGTTTTATTATCAAAAATTTTAGAGTTAACAGAAACACAATCAGGTATATTAGCAATCATTTTTAAATATTGTGATGATAATAAATTACCTTTATTAGATATAAAAGACTTTAAAAAAATTCTTCAGTTTATAACGCAAGAAGGTAAAGAAGAAATTCAAGCAGCATATGGTAGAATTTCTACAGCAAGTACTGGAGCAATTTTGCGTAAGATTATACAAATAGAACAACAAGGAGGAGATGTGTTTTTTGGTGAAAAATCTTTTGATGTCGAAGATTTAACTAGAATTGATGAAAATGGAAGAGGAATTATTTCTGTTTTACGTTTAACAGATATTCAAGACAAACCAAAACTATTTTCAACATTTATGTTATAATTGTTGGCAGAAGTTTATGAAACCTTTCCAGAGCAAGGAGATAGTGAAAGACCAGAATTGGTTATATTTATTGATGAAGCACATTTAGTTTTTGAAGAAGCCTCAAAAGCATTATTAAATAAGATAGAAAGTATTGTGAAATTAATACGATCTAAAGGAATTGGTTTGTATTTTGTAACCCAAAACCCTAAAGATATACCAGAAGATATTTTAGCTCAATTAGGGTTAAAAATTCAACATGCTTTAAGGGCATTTACAGCAAAAGATAGAAAAGCAATTAAGTTAGCAGCAGAAAATTATCCAAGTTCTAATTATTACGACACTAAAGAAGTCTTAACACAATTAGGAATTGGAGAAGCACTTGTATCCGTTTTAAACGAAAAAGGAATTCCTACTCCTTTAGCTAGAACGATGTTACGTGCACCAATGAGTAGAATGGATGTGTTAACAGATAAAGAATTAAGCAGCGTTATCGATAATTCAAAATTAATACATAAATACAATCAAGAATTAGATAGAGAAAGTGCTTACGAATTGTTAAATAATAAAATAGAAAAGATTAATTTAGCAAAAGAATCAGCATTTAAAAAAGCTGTAGAACAAAAAGAAAGAGAAAGAAAACAAAAAATAGCTACAAAATATTCTTCAAGAAGGAGTCAGAGACAAAACCCGATTGTAAAGGTTTTAACAAGTACCACTTTTATTAGAGCGGTGTTTGGAATTTTAAAAAAGGTAATTAAATAACAAAGTTGAAAATAAAACGTTTAAAGAACGTATAAAATAAAAAAGAATGATCAAAAAGAAGTCCTTATCTGTAATCGTAATTGTGTTTTCATTATTAATTATCAGTTGTAATAAAAATAATAAGTTTAAAATTGAAAAAGAGAGAGTAGGTTTAATTTCTACTTTAACTACTGTAAAAGATCTAGAAACTATATTTAAAAACGATTCTCTGGTGATGAATTTGAGTGAGGGTGCTTTAGGAAATAATTATTTTCAAGATGATGACGAATATTTAGTTTTTGAAAAAGGAGGTAAACATTTACTAACAATTGTCCCTAAAGAACAGTTAGATTCTACATCAACTATAAAAAGTATCGAGATTCATGACAATCGTTTTAAAACAGAATTAGGATTAAGTTTAAAGTCTAATTTTTCTGAAATAAATGTAAGTAATCGTATTCGACCAGAATCTACTCTACAGTCTGTTACACTGTTTTTAGATGAATTAAATGCAACAATTACAATTGATAAAGAAGAATTAGGAATTAAAGATATAATTACTCAAAAAATATCTTTAGAGCAGATTCCGGATTTGGCAAAAATAAAATCGTTTATAGTTTGGTTTAATTAGCGCTAATCACATCAAAAATAAACTTGACCACGCTTTACATTATATCTTTTTAGTAAAAAAACTAAAAAGGATGTTATTTCAATCACCTATGTAAATTCAGTATGAAAAAAAAATACGTCATTCAAAATAAACCGTTTGTTGTACCTACAACAGATGGGAAATTAATTGAAGAACATTTTGGCAATGCTACTGATCAAAATTCGCAAATAAGTATTGCACACATGATTGCACCTCCAAAATGGAGAGAACCTTTTCAAACTCCAGAATTTGATGAATACACCTATATCATTAAAGGAAAAAAGCAGTTTATTATAGATGACGAAACTATTATTTTAGAATCAGGTCAATCCATCAAAATAGAGAAAAACACAAGGGTTCAATATTCAAATCCTTTTGATATGGAGTGTGAGTATATTGCTGTTTGTTTGCCAGCTTTCTCAATAGACCTTGTAAACAGGGAATAAATAATAGCTAATTGTTTCCTTTTTTAATTCTTCTTTACAGCTGTTTTCTATAATTTTAGTAAATTACCTGAATGAAACATAATATATCCCCAAAAAAAATAAGGCAAGTTTTTGTTTTATTGTTGATTTTGTTTTTCGCTGTTCTAATTTTTAGAGAGTTAATTCCTTATTTATCTGGTGTTTTAGGAGCCATCACAATTTATGTTCTTTTAAGAAGATGGATGAGTTCTTTAATAAAAAGAAAATGGCATCCAGATTTAGCGGCTACTTTTTTAATGTCTATTTCATTTATTTGTATTTTATTACCGGTTTTAGGTATCGTTGTAATGCTAAGGAATAAGGTAAGTAAGGCCATTAATAACTCTAAGCAAGTTTTAGAAGTTATCAAAAGTAAAATAGAAAAGATAGAAGTAGATTACGGTTTAGATATTGCAGCACGAATTAATGTTTCTAAAATTTCTGATTGGATGGCAAATAATTTAGAAGGCTTTGTTGGTAGTACCTTTCATATTATTGTTGCGGTGGCTTTAATGTATTTTATGCTCTATTATATGCTTACCAATAGAAACTATTTAAGAAATTCTTTGTACGAATATATTCCTATACATGAAAAAAATTTAAAAATTATTGGAAAAGAATCTATAGCAATGGTGCGTTCAAATGCTTTAGGAATTCCTTTAGTGGCGATTGCTCAAGGATTAATTGCTTTAACAGGTTTTTTAATTTTTGGTATTGAAGATCCTTTTTTCTGGTTTATCATTATTACAGTTGGTTCAATGATTCCTTTTGTTGGTACTTTAGTTGGAATTATACCTGTTTTTATTCTTACAATTTCAACAGGAAATGAATTTGCTGCTTGGGGAATTCTAATTTATGGTCTAGTTGTTGTTGGATCTACAGACAATATTATTAGACTTTTTATACTTAGAAAATTAGACAATGTTCATCCATTAATAACTTTAATAGGGGTTATAGTCGGTGTGCCTTTATTTGGTTTTATTGGTTTAATTTTTGGACCTTTATTAATAAGTTTATTTTTATTGGTCGTCAAAATTTACAAAAAAGAATTTGGTGTTTAATCTATAAATTAAAAACTATATATTATTATTATTGATTTAGCTTTTTCTTTGGCAAGCTAATAGAGTGTTTTTTAGTAACATTGCTATTGTCATAGGCCCAACTCCTCCTGGAACAGGAGTAATGAAATCAGATTTTTTAGAAACTTCATCAAAAGCAACATCACCAACTAATCTAAAACCATTTTTTTTAGATGTATCTGCTAATCGTGTAATACCTACATCAATAACAGTAACATTATCTTTAACCATATCCGCTTTTACAAACTCAGGGATTCCAATTGCAGCAATAATAATATCAGCTTGTAATGTAATTGATTTTAGGTTTTTAGTTCTACTATGACACATCGTTACAGTTGCATTTCCTACTTTTCTTTTTTGCGATAATAAGATACTCATTGGACTACCAACAATATGACTTCTTCCTAAAACGACAACATGCTTTCCCGAAGTTTGAACATTATATCTGTCTAACAATTCTAAAATACCAAAAGGAGTCGCAGAAATAAAAGTAGGTAAGTTTAAGGCCATTTTTCCAACATTTGTTGGATGAAATCCGTCTACATCCTTATCAGGATCTATAGCCATTAATACCTTTTGCTCATCTATATGTTTTGGCAAAGGCAATTGAACGATAAAACCATCAATATCATTATTTATATTTAATATTGCGATCTCATTTAGTAAATCTTCTTCTGAAGTTTTTTCGGATAACCTGATTAAAGTAGACTCAAAACCAACTCTCTCACAAGCTTTTACTTTAGCATTTACATATGTAATACTTGCACCATCATTACCAATTATAATTGCAGCTAGATGTGGGGTTTTCTTTCCTCTATTTTTTAATTCTCTGACTTCTAAAGCAATTTCTTCTTTAATGTCTGCAGAAGTTTTCTTTCCGTCTAATAAAATCATTTTTCAGTTATTTACACGATTCCTTTAAGTTTCAAAATCGCAGAGTTTTTATTTTTGCTAACAGCTAATTATTGCATTCCTTTCATCATTTGCATCATCTTTTTGCTACCACCACCTTGCATCATTTTCATCATTTTACTCATTTGATTAAATTGCTTCATCAATTGATTTATTTCTTGAATCGAAGTTCCAGATCCTTTTGCAATTCTCTTTTTTCTGCTAGCATTTATAGAATTTGGTGTACTCCTTTCTAGAGGAGTCATTGAATGGATAATAGCTTCAATTCCTTTAAAAGCGTCATCATCTATATCTACATCTTTCATTGCTTTTCCAGCTCCAGGAATCATACCAACCAAATCTTTCATGCTCCCCATCTTTTTGATTTGTTGAATCTGACTTAAGAAATCATCAAAACCAAACTGATTTTTAGCAATCTTCTTTTGTAATTTTCTTGCTTCTTCTTCATCATATTGATCTTGAGCGCGCTCTACAAGAGAAATAACATCTCCCATTCCTAAAATACGATCAGCCATTCTATCTGGATGGAATACATCAATAGCATCCATTTTTTCTCCAGTACCAATAAATTTAATTGGTTTATTTACAACAGATTTTATTGTTAATGCTGCTCCACCTCTTGTATCACCATCTAATTTTGTTAGAACAACTCCATCAAAATTCAAGATATCATTAAAAGCTTTTGCAGTATTTACAGCATCTTGTCCAGTCATAGAATCCACTACAAATAATGTTTCTTGTGGATTTACAGCTTTATGAATGTTAGAAATTTCTGTCATCATTTCCTTATCTACAGCCAAACGTCCTGCAGTATCAATAATTACAACATTTTTACTATTTGCTTTAGCGTGTGCAATCGCATTTATAGAAATTTCAACAGGGTTATTATTGCCAATTTCTGCATAAACATCAACTCCAATTTGTTCTCCAACAATTTGTAATTGGTTAATAGCAGCAGGTCTATAAACATCACAACCAACTAAAAGAACTTGTTTTGCCTTTTTAGTTTTTAGAAAGTTTGCTAGTTTTCCTGAAAAAGTAGTTTTACCAGATCCTTGTAATCCTGACATTAAAATTACAGTAGGGGAGCCTCCTAGATTTACACCAACAGTTTCTCCTCCCATTAGTTCAGTTAGTTCATCTTTTACTAACTTAACCATTAATTGCCCTGGATTTAAAGATGTTAATACATCTTGTCCTAATGCTTTGGTCTGAACTTTCTTTGTGAATTCTTTGGCTATCTTAAAGTTAACATCCGCATCTAACAATGCTCTTCTAACTTCTTTAAGGGTTTCAGCAACATTTACTTCAGTAATTTTACCATGTCCTTTTAGAGTATGTAAGGCTTTATCTAATTTATCACTTAAGTTATTAAACATAATTTGTGTTCTTTTTTAGGAAACACAAATATAAGAATTAGTATGATTTGTTGAGTGATTAAAAAGTTTTTTAATCACTCATTATTTATAAATTAGCTTGTGACAAGTTGATTAAACAAAAATCTTCAAGAATATTATTTTTATTTTAGATTTGTTTTTTTTTGTTAAAAGTAACAAAAGAGAGTTTATCCAAAGAAAAAAAGAAGTTTCACTGATTTTTTTCTAGAATTAAGCTTAAAATCAACTATTTTTTCTAAATAAAGCTAAAGAGAAGTTAAGCACGTGTAGGCATATTGATATTATAAAAAGAACATACGACACTGAAAGGATAGCATAAAAATCTACAGAATTTGACAAAAAATTAGAAGTAAAAATTGTTTTTGTATTTAAAAAGAAGACACAAAAAAGGAAAGGAATTAATGCCGCTACTTGAAATATAATGTGAAAAAGGGATAATATTGGTATGGTTGGTTTTTTTGCCCAATTAAGTGCATAATAATTTAAACTAATTAGACTAATAAAAACTGCTGAAAAGTAACACCAATAATGAGTTTTAACTGCAAAAAAAGTGTTGTAAATTGTTACATCTATAACATTACCTTTTTGTATATATCCTACAAGAATAAAAAGTGGAATTAAGCTTAAAAAGAAAATATGTGGTTTTTTAATAATTGTTTTCAATTAATAGAATTTTTTTAAATTTTTTGTATGATGTTCTGTGTGATAAGCTGTCCACATAATAATCTCTCTCATAGTCATTTTCCCCATTAAAGGATGAGGAATCAATAAAGTGTCTAATCTTTTTTCGCTAATATGATTAGTTTTGTACTGTAATTTTTTTTGTTGAATTTGAAGTTTTGCCAATAATCGAACTCTTTGTTTTAAAGTTGGTTTCTTTAATTTTTGATTAAAAGTTCTTGCTTTTTCTTGATTTTCTAAAAGCTTTTGTTGATAATTTTCTGCTACAGTATTATAATCTCTAGGTGCTCTATTACAAGTACCAAATTTATATTTTAGAAAAATTTTCGGATAACTTAAAGCATTATTTAATAGCTGTAAACTATCTGCTAAATGTTGTATATGTTGACCTGTAGACCATTTTTTTTCTGGGCCTAATTCCCAATTTTCTTGAGGCTGATTTTCTAGCCAAGTAAATAATTCTTGGTGTTTTGTTTCTAATAAATCTGCAATCTCAACGGTATCCATGCCTCAATATTAATGCGCCATAAATGTAAGGAATAAAATTAGAAATACAATTCACTACGTAGTTTAAACAGTCAATTACATTTCATTTTTTTAAAGATTGATGCCCTAGTATATTTGTTTCATTACTCACCAATTCTTATTTTTCAGCAATAAATTGCAAAGCAGCACCATTGATACAATGACGTTTTCCTGTGGTTTTTGGGCCATCATCAAAAGAATGTCCTAAATGACCACCGCACGTATTGCATTTTAGCTCTGTTCTTGCGTAGCCTATCTTATAATCGACATCTAATTCTACATTACCTTCTATGGCTCTATCAAATGAAGGCCATCCTGTTCCTGAATCAAATTTATGCTCAGATTTGTACAAGGCCGTTTTACATGCTGTACAAACATAAGTTCCTTTTTTATGATTTTCATTAAATTCGCTCGAGAAAGCTCTTTCTGTTCCCGCTTCACGTAATACATAGTATTGTATTGGAGAAAGTGTTTTTTTCCATTCAACAGGTGTTTTCTCAACTTTATATGTTTTCTTTTCTTTGGATGAATTTTGTGCATTTGTCACGCAGTTAAACATCAATAATAGAACGAGAATGCTTGCTAATTTTTTCATTTATTTTTAATATAAACTATTTTTTGATTTGGAAGTTTTAATATCCATTTGTGATAAAGGTCAAACTTTTTTTTAGTTTTGACGAATATTTATCGATTAACTTACAAAATTAAGAATTATTGATTTTTTTACTTAAAGATAGAATCTGTAATTTTAAAAGTAATAAATTTGTGATATGTTTTATAGATAATTGTCTTAAAATTTATTTTAAATATATAAATACATGAAAAAAATAATTATTTTAGTTTTAACTTTTTTTCTTTTTGAAGCTTGTAGCACCGTTCCAATTACAGGAAGAAAAAGAGTGAATTTGGTAAGTGATGCGCAGGTTCTACCAACTAGTTTTGCCCAATATAAAGGCTTTTTAAAAGAAAATAAATTATCTACAAATAGAGAATTGACCAGCCAAATAAAGGGAGTTGGAAAAAATATTTCTGAAGCTGTAGATCGTTTTATGAGAGCAAACAACATGGTTGCAGAAGCAAATTCTTATCGTTGGGAATTTAATTTAGTTGAAGATAAAACGATAAATGCTTGGTGTATGCCAGGAGGAAAAGTAGTTTTCTATACAGGGATTATGCCAATTTGTGATAACGTAAACGGTGTTGCTGCTGTTATGGGGCATGAAGTTGCACACGCGTTTGCAAAACACGGTCAAGAGCGTATGACTTCATCTTATGGTCAACAAATTGGAGGGATACTTGTTGCTTTAGGATCCTCTAACAAAGATCAAGAAACGCAACAAATTTGGGATGCTGCATTTGGTATTGGTTCAGGTTTAACTATGCTAAAATTTAGCAGAACTCATGAGCAAGAGGCAGATAGATTAGGCTTAATTTTTATGATGATGGCAGGTTATGATGGCATTGAAGCTGCAGAAGTTTGGGTAAGAATGAGTAAAAATTCTGGAGGAACTTCTACACCTCAGATTTTAAGTACACACCCATCAAATGCTTCAAGAATAGAAGATTTAAAAAGTTATTTACCTACTGCAAAAATGTATGCAGAAAAGTACAATCAACCACTATCACAAATCAAAAAATAAAATAACAAATAGATTTACTATATTGTGTGCCATTCATAAAATTGGATGACATTTTTTTAAATAGAATTTTATGTTAAAAATTGGAAATCAAAAATTAATTAATGGCTGGGCTTTTTATGATTGGGCGAACTCTGTATATTCATTAGTGATTAGCACAGCAATTTTCCCTTTATATTACAGCGCAGTTACGGATGGTAAAGTTATTTCATTTCTTGGAATGGAATGGGAGCATCCAGATAGTTTGTATAGTTATGCTTTGTCATTTTCATTCTTAATAGTAGCATTTATTTCTCCTATTTTATCGGGTATTGCAGATTATACCGGAAGTAAGAAAAAATTTATGAAATTTTTTTGTTGGTTAGGAGGTTTGTCTGTTATGAGTTTATATTTTTTTGATGGGATAGAAACCGTTTGGATAGGTATTGTTTTTACCATTTTAGCAAGTATTGGTTTTTGGGCAAGTTTGGTTTTTTATAATGCATATTTACCAGAAGTTGCACATCCAGAACAACAAGATAGAGCTAGTGCAAAAGGGTTTATTTATGGATACGTAGGATCTGTTCTTTTATTAATCGTTAATCTAGGTATGATTATGTTCCCTGGAGTTTTCGGATTTGACCTTAGTATAGATGAATCGATAAGAATAAATGGCTCTGAATTAGAAATTACTGAAGCAATACTTGCTGCAGAAAGTGCCGCTTCATCAATGGCATCAAGAATTTCTTTTGTTTTAGTTGGCTTATGGTGGATTGGTTTTGCACAAATAACTTTTAAAAGATTGCCTGATGATATTTATAATAAAATGCCAAAGCAAGATTATATTTGGAAAGGCTTTAAGGAATTAAAAATTGTTGCAAAAGAAGTGATGAATTATCCTACTTTAAAACGTTTTTTAATTTCATTTTTTTTGTTAAGTATTGGTGTTCAAACAATCATTCTAATGGCAGCAATTTTTGGTTCAAGCGAATTAGGTTTGCCTGCAATGAATTTAATTATAACTATTTTATTAGTGCAAATCGTGGCAATTGTTGGTGCGTTTGTGTTTTCTAGATTATCAGAAAAATGGGGAAATATTAAAGCTCTTAAAGTAACAATTGTTACTTGGATGGTGGTTTGTTTTACTGCTTTTTTATTAGATAAAAACCAAGAAAATGTAGAATATTATTTTTATGGATTAGGTGTTTTATTAGGTTTTGTTCAGGGAGCAATTCAATCTTTAACAAGATCAACCTATTCTAAATTATTACCAGATACAGAAGATCATGCAACTTATTTTAGTTTCTATGATGTTACAGAAAAAATAGCTATCGTTTTAGGAACTTTTGTATACGGATTATTATATGCAATGACAGATTCTATGCAATGGAGTGTATTGTGTTTAGCTGTTTTCTTTTTAGCTTCTTTCTTAGTTTTAAATACTTTAAAGAAAACAAAATATGTTCAATAAATGAAGTCTTTAAGTATAGTAATATTATTTAAATATGCTTGAACTTACAATAGCTTAAAACTATCTACTAAAACAATTTATTTCGTTTATTTAAAAAGTATCAACTTTTATAAATGATAAAGATTACCAATAAAAAAGCCTTGTATATTTTATACAAGGCTTTAATTTTTAACATATAATTTTGACTCTAATTAACAGTAATATCAAATATTACCTGAACGTCAGTCTCTCCACCTGCATTTGTAATATCACCAGTATTAACATTCATACCTGATTTGTTTGGTTCATGTCTTAACGTAATTGTAAAAGCTCCATAACCAGAGTTTCCTGTCAATAAACTGAACTCAACTCCTATTGGATTTCCATTGCTGTCTTGATCATTATAAGTTGTCGTTGCTATATTATTTGTAGATGAGAAAAAGAATTGATGTTCTTCATCTTCTTCTAAAATCTCTAAAGTAATATTATCAGCTGGAGTTTCTGTATCATTTAAAATTAATAAATTTCCAGTATAAGTTGTGTTTTGACTAAAATCTCCAGAAACACTTATTACAGGCTCGTTAGGTCCATCACCATCTAAATCGATACTTTCTAAAGTAACTGAAGCACCACCGTTTTGAGGAACTAAAGTTGCTCTAACAGTAGTAATTAATTCTTCTTCATTAATTACTATAGGATTATCGTTATCTGTACACGCTGAAAAAATTGATGCTATATATACTAAAATTACTATTTTTTTAATTTGTTTCATTTTTTGTTTTTTATACTTTATGTTTAATATTTAAATTTTAATTGTACTAAATAATTTCTTCCTAGATCATCTGCAAAATATCTTAACCTATTTAAGTATTCTCTATAATTGGTGTTTAGAATATTAGTAACCGTTATTCCAATGGTTACCTCTGTTTTTTGTGATAATTTAAAAGTTGCGTCAGAATTAAAGTTTATTAAATGATAACGATTAGGAGTTGAACTTACATCAACTAAAACATTTGAATTGGTTGTTGGAATAAAAGCTTCAAAATTATTATCAGGAAAAAGGTTTTGTCGAAAAACGAAATTGCTTTCTAAATTTGCATTAAAATTGCCCCATTTTTTATTGCTGTAACCAATATTATTTACAGTTTTTGCTGCCGGAATGTCAATTAAATCTCTGTTATTATCAACATCTTTACCTCTCATAAAGGATGTTTTGTTCTTAAAGTGAATACGATTTGTAATTTTTTGTTGCCAAGTTATATCGATACCAAATAAATTTGCGGTTGTTGCTTTGTATGCCCAAACAGGAAAAGCCCCACGAATTGTTTGTTCCGTTCCGTTCGGCTCTATAAATATATAATTACGAATATGATTAAAAAACAACTCTACAAGTAGAGCTGTCTTATCTCTTTTAAAATTATAACTTGTCGATACTCTATTTGATGTTTCTTGATTTATTCTCAAGTCACCCAACTCAATTCTTGCGGCAGAGTGGTGCAAGCCATCACTAAATAATTCTGATGCGTTTGGCGCTCTATTAGATAAAGCATAGTTTAATATTAAAGAATTTACTTCATTTAATTGATGAGAAACTCCTGCAGAGGCAGAAAAATTGTGATATTTTAATTTAGGATTTACTAACCATTGTGTATTAAAATCAACAATAATTAGATTGCTAAAGTCGGCATCATAATTTCGTTCATTCCATCTGCTTTTTAAATAGAATTTCTTTGCGTTGATATAATTAAAATCATATCTAACTCCAAAATCTAAACTTGTTTTATCATTAAAAAGAAAGTTACCAATAGCAAATGCACCCAAATCATACTTATCATAATCAGGTATTAAACGTCTAACTCCTGTATTGGGATTTGCGAAATTATTTTGATAGCCACCCATTAAGCCTACTTTATAGGTTTGGTTCGATTTAGAATCGAACTCAAAACTAGTTTTTACAGTATGAGAATTCAACGTTAAATCAATAGCAGGTTTATTTCTATCATCACCAACTCTCAAATCAAACTCAAACCTTTCATTATTTTGATAATCATATTGGACTTTTAATTTGCCTAAATTTTTGAATCTTTTGTAAAAATCAACCTTTATTAATTGATGAGTTACTTCTTGTTTAGGTTCGTTAATAGCATATGAAAAATCTTCAATAACGAATGGTCTATCAGAATTTATGGCATCTACCAAGTCTTCAATATTCCCTAAATGTGAAGATCTTAAAATTCCGATTTCATTCTTCAAATACGTATAGTAAAAGTTAAAGCCAGTTTCAAATTTCTTTAAACCTGTTTGTAAAGAATATGCTGAAGAATTTAAACCTGTATTAGTCAAAATATAATCTGGACTTTCAAAATCTCCATATTTTTTTACCGTTGTTTTGGCATTTATATACCAACCTTTTTTAGTTGATTTTGTCAATGAGGAATGAAAGCTAAAACCTTGTCCATTAGTTTGTCCTGAAACAATACTTTTTCCATAAAGACTGTCTTTTACAATAATTCTATTGGGTTCTAAGACAATGACACCTCCAATAGCGTCTCCACCAAATTCTAAAGCGTTCGCCCCTTTTATGACGGTTATTTTTTCTGCTGTATTAATATCAATATTTGGTGCATGTTCAATTCCCCAATCTTGGTCTTGTAACCGAACACCATTCGTCATTAAAACAACTCTACTACTATGCAAACCATTAATCATCGGTTTTACAATTGTATTACCAGTATTTATAGACGAAACTCCTGAAATGCTTTTTAGTACATCCCCTAAATTTTGACTACTATATGTATCAATAACATCAGATTTTAAAACTGTAGATTGCCTAGTTTTCGTCTTTAATTCTAATGCAGATGTAATAGTAACCTCTTTTAGTTCTTCTGTATGATGTTCTAAATTAAATTCTTTAGATGTGTCTTCTAATATATTGATTTTCAACTCCTTTGATTCACAAGAAATATGAGAAATAAATACGTGAATTTCTCCTTTACACAAGTTTTTGAATTCAAATTTTCCTTGATCGTCTGATATCGTATATTTATTTAACTTTTTAAGATATACAGTGGCACCAAATAGTGAAGTTCCATCATGATAGTCTGTTATAGTGCCTTTAAATGTATATGCACATTTTTGCGTATAACTTGTAAAAGCTGCACAACAAAATAATGTACATAAAAAGAGTTTTAGAGTCATTTTTATGCTTTAATATTAATAATTAACAAGAGAAATTATTAATAAACAGGTGGTCCTCTAAGTTGATAAGATAATGGCTGATACTCTAATAAGAAATTATAAGGAACATCAATAATAGCCTTTTCGTTGAAAGGTAAAATTGATTTATAGGAATGGTTTGCTATATAACTTTGCTTTAATTTTAAAAAATGAAAGTCACAATCTAGCACATTTTCATGTACATGATTTTCTATTTTTGAAATACATACAGGATGTGTGTGGTTTTCTAAAGCATGCATAATCTGCATACATGATGGTATAAAAAATACGATCAGAAATAAAAAGGCGATATGTTTTTTAAAAAAAGTAATGTTATTTTTTTTCTTAATTTTAAGTTTATTTTTTCTAAACTTTAGCACAAAACGATTGCAAAATACAAATATACTTTTAGAATTGTGGCTACAGATTCGTTAAAAAATTCTGTATTAGATAAATCTGTAATTTATTCGCTGAAATATAAATGAAAAATAAAAGTGCATACTCTAAAAATAACTAGAGGAAAGTAATTGTTTGTATATGATTTTTACAGTGATGGTGTGTAGTTGTTTAAAAGTTATTTTACTTTATACATCGTTGCTTTTTTAGTGAAATTTGAAAAACCAATTTTAACCGTAAAATCATAAGAATCGCTATTGATTTTGTTAATCTGAATATACATTGGATCCTTTTGTAGTTCTGTTTTTGGATTGATATATTTTAAAGTGTAAAAGAAGTTACTTTTCCACTTTATAGATAATGTATCCACATGATTGCCATGTTTACTAATTTGAATACTATCTTTTCTAATAATCGTTTCTTTGACAAAACCTTTACCTGCCGGAATTTCAAATACACCTACTTTAAATCTATCTGAGTTATCCTTAAATTCTGATTTACATGCAAACAATGTTAAAACTCCTGTAATAATAAAAATTAATTTTCTCATTAAATTCCTGTATAATTTGATGGTGTAATTGCTTTTAATTCATTTTTAATTTCTGATGAAACTTCTAAGGTGTCAATAAAATCTGCAATTGATTTTTGATTGATTTTTTCATTAGTTCTGGTCAATCCCTTTAATGCTTCATAAGGATTAGGGTAAGCTTCACGTCTTAAAATTGTTTGAATTGCTTCTGCAACAACGGCCCAATTATTTTCTAAATCTTGCTCAAACTTTTGTTTGTTTAACAATAATTTATTCAATCCTTTTAAGGTAGACGTAAAAGCAATAATTGTATGTCCGAAAGGAACACCAACATTACGTAAAACGGTACTGTCTGTTAAATCTCTTTGTAATCGAGATATGGGTAATTTAGCTGAAAGGTGCTCGAAAATTGCGTTTGCAATCCCTAAATTTCCTTCAGAATTTTCAAAATCAATAGGATTTACTTTATGAGGCATTGCAGAACTACCTACTTCACCAGCCTTAATTTTTTGTTTAAAATAGTCCATAGAAACATACGTCCAGAAATCTCTGTCTAAATCTAGTATGATTGTATTGATACGTTTTAAAGTATCAAACAAAGCTGCTAAATGATCATAATGTTCTATTTGTGTTGTTGGAAAAGAATGATGTAAACCTAATTTTTCTTGCACAAATTTACTTCCAAATTCCTTCCAATCAATTGTTGGATATGCAACTTTATGCGCATTATAATTACCTGTTGCACCGCCAAATTTCGCAGCACTTGGTATCTCACTTAATAAATTAAACTGTTGTTTTAAACGAACAACATACACTTCAATTTCTTTACCTAATCTTGTTGGAGATGCAGGTTGACCATGAGTTCTAGCTAACATAGAGATGTCTTTCCACTCAATAACAAGTTCTTGCAAACGCTCTAAAACTTCAAAATAATGAGGAACATACACTTCATTCATTGCTTCTTTTATAGAAAGCGGAATTGCGGTGTTATTAATATCTTGAGAAGTCAATCCAAAATGAATAAATTCTTTATGTTTTTGTAAACCTAAAATGTCAAATTTTTCTTTGATAAAATACTCAACAGCTTTTACATCATGATTGGTAACTTTTTCAATATCTTTTATCTTTTGAGCGTCTTCAGTCGTAAAACCTGTATAGATTTCACGTAAATCATCAAATAAATCTGTATTAAAATCAGCTAATTGTGGTAGAGGAACTTCGCACAAAGCAATAAAATATTCAATTTCTACACGAACTCTGTATTTTATTAAAGCCTCTTCAGAAAAATAGTTTGCTAATTTAGATATTTTACCTCTGTAACGTCCATCAATTGGAGAGATTGCATTTAATTGTGTTAAGTCCATTTTTAGTTCTGTTGTTAAGTACAAAAATAGTCAATTCAACAGATTTATAAAATAGATTTCTGATGTTTTTCAATCATTTTTAAAATGTAATTCTCACGTGCTTTTGTTCTTTTACTCTCGTGAATAATCTCCGTTAAAATAAGATGTTTTATTGCTGGATGCATCCAGTTTTTTTTCCAATCCAAAAAGATATAAGGAATTCACTGTATATGGTTTTACAGCCATTTTTTACAGTGTATTTAGCCAATCAGGACCAATTGCTATAATGGCATCAATAGGTATGTTTTTTTAATTTTCATTCTCTCTTTTGGAATAGTAAGACGTTGATAAATATTTGCAACCTTTTGACGGTTTTCTCTTTTAGGATTTTCCATTAAATTTAGTTATTCAGTTAAATAAAGTATACTCATTTTGATGCGATTAATGTATATTTACTCCAAAGTTCTATATAAATGATGCATATAAAGAGACTACTTTTTGTTTTTGCTTTTTTTACTTGTTTTTTTATAAGCGAAGTTGTTATTGCTCAAAATGTGAACCAGTTTGATGAAAATAAACAAAGAACTGGAGTTTGGAAAAAAAAGTACTCCAACAATAAAATACGGTATTCTGGTGCTTTTGAAGACGGAAAAGAAATTGGTGTTTTTAAATTTTATAATAATTCAAGTTCTCAATATCCAGTAATTATTAAAACTTACTCTAAAAAAAATGATAGTGTTTTAGTTCAGTTTTTTACTACAAAAGGTCAGTTACAGAGTAAAGGCTACTTTTTTAATAAAAGTAGAATTGGTCATTGGAGCTATTACTTTAAAGACGGCAAAAAAATGTCTGATGAATTTTATAACGAAGGTAAGTTAGAAGGAGAATTGATTAATTATTATCCTAACGGAAAAGTTACAGAAGTTTCACTGTATAAAAATGGTTTAAAATACGGAGTCTCTAAAAAGTACTCAAGTGAAGGAATTTTAATTGAAGAGGTTACTTTTAAAAAGGGGGAACTAAATGGTGTTGCCAAATATTTTGAACTAAATGGAAATCTAAAAGAGACGGGATCTTATCTATTAGGAATAAGAATAGGGAAGTGGGAGTATTATTTAGATGGCGAAGTTACTTCTGATGAAGATTTAAAGAAAAAGAAAGCTACTTTTATTAAGAAAAAAGAGAATTAATTTTTTAATGCTACAAAGTTTTAGAGTTTACGAGTCTCAAAGTTTTCATTTTTATTAAAAGCTGAATTCATCAATTCTTTCAATCAATAAATTCCAATCAAATTTGTAACTTTGCATCCTCAAAAATAAAAAATGAAACGAGTAGTTGTTGGTCTTTCTGGTGGTGTAGATTCTAGCGTAACAGCACATTTATTAAAAGAACAGGGTTATGACGTTATTGGGCTTTTTATGAAAAATTGGCACGATGATTCTGTAACTATTTCTAATGAATGTCCTTGGTTAGAAGATAGTAATGACGCAATGATTGTTGCTGAAAAACTAGGGATTCCTTTTCAAGTGGTAGATTTAAGTGCCCAATACAAAGAACGTATTGTCGATTATATGTTTGATGAATACAGTAAAGGACGTACTCCAAACCCTGATGTACTTTGCAATAGAGAAATAAAGTTTGATGCTTTTATGGATATTGCCTTAAAATTAGGCGCAGATTATGTAGCTACGGGTCATTACTGCAGAAAAGGAGAAGAAATTATTGATGGAAAGCCGATTTATAAATTATTAGCAGGAAAAGATGTTAATAAAGATCAGTCTTATTTTTTATGTCAACTTTCACAAGAACAATTAACAAAAGCCTTATTCCCTATTGGAGAATTAACAAAGCCAGAAGTTAGAAAAATTGCTAAAGAGGCCGATTTAATTACTGCTGAAAAGAAAGACTCCCAAGGTTTATGTTTTATAGGAAAGGTAAGATTGCCAGAGTTTTTACAACAAAAACTGCAACCAAAAGAAGGAGTAATAGTTACAATTCCTTTTGATTTTGAGCAGTACACAAAATCAATTACAACCTTTGAAAACCAAGAAGCTGAGTTAACTTATCTTTCAACAAAGTTTTCTTACAAAAAAGAAGATGGTAAAGTCGTAGGGAAACACCAAGGAGCACATTATTTTACAAAAGGACAACGTAAAGGACTTAATGTTGGCGGTACAAAAGAAGCTTTATATGTTATTGAAACAGATGTTGTCGAAAATGTAATTTATACTGGTGAAGGTAAAAATCACAAAGGTTTATATCGAAATGTATTATTTGTCTGTAATGAAGAAATCCATTGGATTCGAGAAGATTTAGTTTTAAAAACTGGCGAATCGATGAATGTTGAAGCGAGAATTAGATACAGACAAGTATTAGAAAAAGCAACCTTACATAAAGTTGAGAGTGGTTTATATGTAGCCTTCGATAACAAACAATCTGCGATACAAGAAGGTCAGTTTGTAGCTTGGTATAAAAATGAAGAATTGCTAGGTTCTGGTGTGATTTCTTAAAAAGTTTTTTTTAAGAAATTTAAACACCTATTTTTAAGTTTTATATAAGATCATGAAAAAAATATTATTTCTTTTTGTTTTAACGTGTTCATTTCAGCTTTATTCTCAGACAGAAGATGCGTGGATTTTTTTAAATGATAAGCCTAATTCCGCAGCTTTTTTATCAAATCCGATTTCGATATTGTCTCAACGCTCATTAGATAGAAGAACAAAACAGAACATCCCTTTAGATGTAAAAGATGTTCCTATTGATATATCATATTATTCTCAATTAAAAGAGGATACAAATATTACTGTTTTAGCAAAATCTAAATGGTTAAACGCAATTCATATTCAAGGAGAAGTTGGTTACATTAATGATTTATTGTCAACATATAGTTTTATAAATCACATTGAATTTGCAAATAAGTCTTTAAATACTTCAGGGAAATCAAAATCAAATAGAATAGTACCTACCCATCATAATAAGTTTAAAGAAACGCTCACTGATTTTAATTACGGCGTAGCAGATAATCAAATTAAAATGTTAAACGCTGATTACTTGCATAGAGAAGGCTTTACTGGAGATGGTGTTCAAATTGCAATTATTGATGCTGGTTTTCCAAATGTAAATACGCTTTTAGCTTTTCAAAGAGTTAGAGATAATAATCAAATATTAGGAGGCTATAATTTTGCGGACAGAAATACAGATATATATACAAGAAGTAGTCATGGAACACATGTTTTATCAACGATTTCTGGTTACTTAGAAAATGAATTTGTTGGTACAGCTCCAAATGCAAAATTTTATTTATTTGTCTCTGAAATAACAGAATCAGAAACTGTTTTAGAAGAAACACTTTGGGTGGAAGCTGCAGAAAGAGCAGACAGCTTAGGTGTTGATGTTATAAATACTTCTTTAGGGTATACAACTTATGACAATCCAAGTCACAGTCACGCTTACAGTGATATGGATGGTGAAACGACATTTATTTCTAGAGGTGCAGAAATTGGTGCTTCTCGTGGAATGATTTTAGTGAATGCAATAGGAAATAGTGGTAATAATTCTTGGAAATACATGGGAGCTCCTTCGGATGCAAGTTCGGTGTTTTCTGTTGGAGCTGTAAATGCTGAAAGAAATATTGCTTCTTTTAGTTCTTTTGGACCAACTTCGGATAATAGAATAAAACCTGATGTTTTAGCGCAAGGTCAAAATACTAGCATTATTAATTTTTCTTCAGGAAATACATCAACGTCAAACGGAACCTCTTTTTCGTCACCAGTAATGGCTGGAGTTGTTGCTTGTTTTTGGCAAGCTTTTCCTAATAAAACAAATCTTGAAATCATGAATTTAATTCGGGATTCTTCAGATAAAATTAATAATCCTACAGATCAATATGGATATGGAATTCCAGATTTTGAAGCTGCTTATAATTCGGTATTATCTGTTACTCATTTTGATGATTTCTCTAAGATTAAAATTTTTCCAAACCCGACAAAAGACTTTTTTACAATTTCTAATAACATTTCTTTAGACAATTTTTCAGTTCAAGTATTTAATATTATTGGTAAAAAAGTTTTAGAGCAATCAAAATTAACTTCAAATAAGATGGATATCTCAGCCTTGCAAAAGGGCATTTACCTACTTAAAATTCAAAAAGGAAATCAGCAAAAAACTTTAAAGTTGATAAAACAATAATGAACAATAAAATTAAAGATCTTTTCAATATAAAATATCCAATTATTCAAGGAGGAATGATTTGGGTTTCTGGTTATAAATTAGCTTCAGCAGTATCAAATGCTGGTGGTTTAGGTATAATTGGTGCGGGTTCAATGTATCCAGAAGTGTTAAGGGAACATATTCAAAAATGCAAAAAGGCAACAGACAACTCCTTTGGAGTAAATGTACCAATGTTATATCCCGATATTGAAAAGATCATGGATATAATTATTGAAGAGGAAGTAAAGATTGTTTTTACTTCTGCAGGTAATCCTAAAACCTGGACCTCCTTTTTAAAAGAAAAAGGGATTACTGTTGTGCATGTTGTTAGCTCAGTAAAGTTTGCCTTAAAAGCAGAAGCCGCTGGTGTAGATGCCGTAGTTTGTGAAGGTTTTGAAGCTGGTGGACATAATGGAAGGGAAGAAACTACAACTTTTACTTTAATACCGATGGTTAAAGAGCAGGTAAATATCCCTGTAATTGCTGCTGGAGGAATTGGGTCTGGTCGTGGTATGTTAGCAGCTATGGTATTAGGTGCAGATGGAGTGCAAATAGGAAGTAGATTTGTTGCTACAGAAGAATCTTCTGCGCATCAAAATTTTAAAAATATGATTGTTGATGCTAAAGATGGTGACACGCATCTAACTCTAAAAGAACTAGCACCTGTTCGTTTACTGAAAAACAAATTTTATCAAGAAGTACAAGAGTTGTATCAGCAAAATCCATCAAAAGAGCAGTTAAAGGAATTACTTGGTAGAGCAAGAGCAAAAAAAGGAATGTTTGAAGGTGATTTAGAGAATGGAGAGTTAGAAATAGGTCAAATTGTAGGATTAATCCATAAGATAAAACCAGCAAAAGTAGTTTTAGAAGAAATTATTGAAGAATATAATTCATCTAAAGATCTGATTTTCAGGTATTAATATTAGTTTTAAAAAAAATAATTTATTTTCGTGTTTCTATAGTTATAGGTATTATCTTTGCAGTTCAATAAAAAGTTGTTAGTAATTAAACAAGCAACACATTTAATATTATTATTATGAATAAAGGTACCGTAAAATTTTTCAACGAATCTAAAGGATTTGGATTTATTACTGAAGAAGGAAACAACAAAGAACATTTTGTGCATGTGTCAGGATTAGTTGACGAAATTCGTGAGAACGATGAAGTTGAGTTTGACTTA
>MDTF01003059.1_pt1 | contig 30828 bp, 27 predicted proteins | sample 811191 | NCBI WGS metagenome assembly MDTF01 (sample SAMN05326649, study PRJNA326480) | marine metagenome | isolation source: seawater | place: Southern Ocean | collected 2011 | reverse complement strand
GTCCCCAGCATGGCACTAACGTCAGCCTCATTAATGTTACCGCCGCCATGGCCTATGGCCTGATCCGTTAAACTTAATGCATCTCGCATACTGCCGTCGGCTGCCCGGCCTATAGCCCAAATGCCCCCCTCATCAAAGGGGACCTTTTCTTCTCCAAGAACAAATTGAAGATGCTCCGCGATTCGAGCTGGGCTGAGATTTTTTAAATTGAACTGCAAACAGCGAGATAGGACCGTGATCGGTAACTTCTGAGGATCTGTAGTAGCAAATAGAAATTTAACATGGGGCGGTGGTTCTTCAAGAGTCTTCAAGAGCGCTGCAAAACTTGACTTTGATAGCATATGCACTTCATCAATCAGATAAATCTTGTAACGACCTCGAGACGGAGCATATTGAACATTGTCGAGAAGATCTCGCATGTCATCGACACCCGTGCGAGAAGCGGCGTCGACCTCAATCAAATCAATAAACCGCCCCTCATCGATCTCGTTACAACTGCTGCATTCGCCGCAAGGAACCGAAGAGACACCTTTTTCACAGTTGAGACATTTCGACAAGATTCGAGCAATAGTTGTTTTACCTACGCCCCTAGTTCCCGTGAAAAGATAGGCATGATGAAGGCGGTCATTATCCAGCGCGTTAATCAACGCCTGTAGTACATGCTCTTGACCAGCGGTCTCGGAAAAGGATTTAGGACGCCACTTACGGGCGAGTACTTGATAGCTCATGTCAGCTTCTTATCTGTGATAAAACTCCATTATAGGCAGATATGCACGGAGCTGAAAGAGAAAATGGCGATGACCCTCAGTAGCCACACCTCGGCACACAGCGTAACCACTACCGTTGCTCCCTTCCGGGCCTGGCGGAGTTCATAGCTGGCTGTTGCGAGGGGACCAAAGAGGGTCACCATTGAGTCGAAACGCTGGATTATCCGAGGTTTGTGAGGGAAGTGCAACAGATTATCGATTAAAAACCTCCGCTAAATCAGTTTTAATACCGCTCGATGTGACGAACGTAGGAAAGACTCATATTGTTCTTCACATATACCTCGTGCTTGTCTACACTCCAGTTCAACTTAACCGCAGCAAACTTTACCAAAGGTCTTATTTAGATGCGTTATAGCCACAATGTTTACCTAAGATTCTCCGACTCAATAACACTAGCGTCATCAGCCATTTCTAAGGGCGCGGCTCTTTTGGGAATATTAGTAGTATTGACGAGCTGCGGGACCTCTGAGAATAATGTATCTAGTGGTAATCGTACCGGTACTCTCCACTGGGGTAACGGGACCGAACCTCAAAGCCTTGACCCTCAAATAGCCACTGGCGTGCCTGAGCACCACATTATTACATCTGTTATGGAGGGGCTTGTCGGCAAAGACCGTAAGACACTGATGCCAATACCCGCCGTTGCTGAATCCTGGGAGGTTAGTGATGATCTTAAAGTCTACACCTTTCACATCCGTAAAAATGCGCTTTGGTCCAACGGTGACCCGCACACGGCAAATGACTATGTCTGGTCGTGGTGGCGGGCACTTCAGCCCGCATTAGGTAACCTTTACGCTTACATGTTATTTCCTATTAAGAACGCCCAGCAATATTACGAGGGAGAGATTGAAAGTTTCGATGAAGTGGGCGTCAAAGCACTTGATGATTACACCCTACAGATCACTCTAGGAAATCCGACACCCTATTTTTTACAGTTGCTTGATCACTACAGTTTGTTTCCAGTTCATCAGGCTACTATTGAAAAATTCGGTGCAGCCGATGAACGGGGTACACGATGGACTTATGAGGGGAATCTAATTGGGAATGGCCCCTTTCTTCTCGTGGACTGGAAGATCAACCGACGAATTGTAGTAGAAAAAAATCCACTCTATTGGGACATGGAAAACGTAAAACTTAATAGAATAGTTTTCTACCCAACAGAGAATGCAACGACTGAGGAGCGAATGTTTCGCGCGGGGCAACTCCATGTTACAAACGACATTCCTGCCGACAAGATTGAGGTTTATCGCTCCAACAAGAGTCCGGCACTGCACTTAGCTCCTTATTTAGGTGTGTATTTTTACAGAGTCAACATTAATACACCTCATCTTAGCGATCGCCGTGTTCGACGGGCACTGGCAATGACTATTGACCGAGAAAGCCTCACCAGGAATATCGTAAAAGCCGGCGAGACCCCTGCCTATGCGATAACACCTCCAGGAACTATAAGCTACCAGCCACCCCAAGAATTCAGGTTTGATCCTGAAGCGGCCAGACAGCTTCTTGCCGATGCCGGGTATCCAAATGGGGAAAATTTCCCCTCGATTGAAATTTTATACAATACAAATGAAGCACATAAGAAAATTGCTGTCGCCATCCAACAAATGTGGAAAAAGCACCTCAATATAGACATACAACTCCTTAATCAGGAATGGAAGGTGTATCTTGCAAGCGAGAGCGCAGGACAATATCAGGTGTCCAGAGCCGGTTGGATTGGCGACTACGTTGATCCTAATAACTTTCTTGATATGTTCCTATGTGGCGGTGGTAATAACAGAACAGGTTGGTGCAACGAAGAATATGACCGACTTATTCTTGAGGTCGCCCCGGCAGTGAAATCTCATGAGGAGCGCTTAGCAATTTTTTACAAAGCTGAAAAAATGCTTCTTGATGCTATGCCCGTATTACCAATATACATCTATGCTTCCAAACGATTAATAGACCCTTCGGTTAAGAACTACGATAGCAATCTTCTCGATCAGGCTTCTTATAAGGATATTTATCTGGACGGAGAGTCACCAGTAACCATGCAGGTAGATAAATAATGTTCAAATTTGCTCTAGGCCGCCTAATGCAGGCGGTACCGGTATTATTGGTTGTTATTACTGTGACATTTTTTTTGGTACATTCCGCACCTGGCGGTCCGTTCGATGCAGACAAGGCAGTGCCACCTGAGGTTTTAAAAGCTCTGGAGGCACAATATAATCTGGACCAACCAATGTGGAAGCAATACCTAAGTTACCTTGGTGACGTCGTGCAAGGCGATCTAGGGCCATCATTTAAGTATTCAGGCCGAACTGTCAATGAGTTAATCGGGGCCGGCTTACCCACTACAGCGGAGCTCGCGTTTTACGCCATGCTAGTGGCGCTAGGTGTTGGGATTACAGCAGGTATAACAGCGTCAATGCGCCCCAACACAATGCAGGACTATATCCCGATGTCTGCTGCAATGATTGGTATCTGTATGCCATCTTTTTTACTTGGGCCATTACTGGTTCTCATTTTTGGAATCCACCTTGAGTGGCTTCCAGTCTCTGGCTGGGGCGATATACCAGGAGATAAGATTTTGCCCTCAATCACCCTGGGTACTGCTTATGCAGCATATATAGCGAGGCTCTCAAGAGGTGGTATGTTAGAAGTGCTATCCCAAGACTATATCCGCACCGCCAGAGCCAAAGGTTTAAGCGAGCCTATTGTCATTGCGAAACATGCTCTTCGTGGCGGCCTGATTCCGGTCGTATCTTTTTTAGGCCCCGCTTTTGCAGGACTCCTCGGCGGTTCCTTTGTGGTTGAAACAATATTTCAAATACCTGGTTTAGGCAGATTTTACGTTCAAGCCGCCTTTAATAGGGATTACACGTTAATTCTCGGTATGACAGTATTCTTTTCGACCCTCATTATTATCTTTAACCTACTATCAGACATGCTTGCCATCTGGCTAAACCCAAAGCTTCGCCAAGAAATTCGGGGGAGTAATTAATGAACAAAAATACCCTATCTCAGCCTGCAACCTCCGAAGAGGACGGCAGCTCACTGTGGAATGATGCTTGGATCAAGTTAAGTAAGAACTATTTGGCACTCGCTGGTCTTGGAATTTTAATTCTTTTATGTGTGGTATCTCTACTAACTCCTTGGATAGCCCCATACAGCTACGAACAGCAAAACCTAGACTTAGGTGCTACAGCACCCTCGCTCCAACACTGGTTGGGCACTGACATCTTTGGGAGAGACATGCTAACTCGTATTATGTACGGTGGCCGTGTATCGCTTATGGTTGGATTTATTGCTACCGCTGTAGCGCTTGTTATAGGAATCTTATGGGGTGCAATAGCGGGATTTTATGGTGGTCGCCTAGACGCTGTAATGATGCGTATCGTAGATATACTCTACGCCTTACCCTTTATGATATTTATTGTTCTGTTGATGGTCGTATTTGGCCGCAATATTTTGTTGCTCTTTCTCGCTATTGGCGCAGTTGAATGGCTCACCATGGCTCGTATTGTCCGCGGGCAAGTTATGTCGTTACGCAACCAAGAATTTGTTGAAGCAGCGTACTCCTTGGGTCTTTCTCAGTGGACCATTATACGTCGCCATATTATTCCAAACACCCTAGGGCCCGTCATTGTTTACACCACGCTCACTATCCCAAGTGTTATGTTACTTGAGGCCTTTTTAAGCTTCCTTGGTTTGGGTATCCAGCCGCCCGAGAGCTCTTGGGGGCTACTTATTAACTATGGCGTCGAAACCATGGAGGAATACCCGTGGTTATTAATATTTCCAGGTATTGCTCTGTCGTTAACATTGTTTGCATTAAATTTCTTAGGTGACGGTTTGCGTGATGCTCTCGACCCTAGAACCTCTAAAGATTAATAAAGGGATACATTAATGGCGATTCTTGAGGTCAAAGGTTTAAAGGTTTACTTTCACACCCGTAATGGCTTGGTCAAAGCGGTAGATGATGTTTCTTTTAGTGTAGATAGTGGCGAAACACTGGCCATTGTTGGTGAATCTGGGTCAGGAAAATCAGTCACTTGCTACAGCCTGCTCGATCTCTTACCAAAGCCGCCGGCCAAGATTGAAGGAGGTACCGCTTTTTTTGATGGTGAAGACCTCTTAACCTGCAGTCCCGATCGCATGCGGCATCACCGCTGTAACGATATTGCAGTAATATTTCAAGACCCTATGACCTCTTTGAACCCCTTTCTAACCATTGGTGAGCAGCTGATTGAACCACTCATCTATCATCCAGATAAATCACTAAGACAGAGTCGCCCAAAGGCGCGCGAGCGAGCAATTCAACTACTCGATGAGGTCGGCATTATAGACCCTCACTCCCGATTTGATTGCTATCCACATGAGTTCTCCGGCGGGATGCGTCAGCGCGTGATGATTGCGATGGCTTTGATTACCGAACCTCGCCTATTGATCTGTGATGAGCCAACTACGGCACTGGATGTAACCATTCAGGCGCAGATACTTAAACTAATCAAAAAGCTACAGCAAACTCATGATGTGGCTGTTATTTTTATTAGCCATGATCTCGGAGTCGTAGCGGGCATCGCTGACAAAGTACTCGTCATGTGCGAAGGCACTATACGAGAGACCGGTAATACTGATAGCGTATTTTACCGGTCACAGGATGAATACACCAAAAAGCTATTAGCTGCGATCCCAAGCGGTCCAAAGAAATTAGAAAGCCGCGTAAGGCCGGAAACCTTAATCAAGGTTAGTCATTTAAAAACACATTTTAATGACTACTCCAAACAAAAGATTGATGGTAAATACGCTCTAATCAAGGCAGTTGATGATGTGTCTCTCAATATTTTACGCGGCGAAATATTAGGTCTGGTAGGTGAGTCAGGCTCAGGGAAATCGACTCTCGGACGATCAATTCTGCAGCTAGTACCCAACACCTCTGGTATCGTTAATTTTGGAGCTGACCAACTAACGGGCCTTAGTCCTCGACAGCTGGTTCCTTGGCGTCGCAGGATGCAGATGATATTCCAGGACCCCTACGCCTCACTTAATCCTAGGATGACCGTCTATGAAACTCTCTCTGAACCTCTTTTGTATCACGGTCTAGCTAATAGAGAAAACGTACTCTCCAGGGTAAGTGAGTTGATGGATGAGGTAGGCTTGGCCCGTGGGTCTATGCGCAAATATCCTCATGAGTTTTCTGGCGGTCAGCGGCAACGTATCGCTATTGGCAGAGCCATCGCAACAAAGCCTGAGTTTATAATCGCTGACGAGCCCGTTTCTGCACTAGACGTGACCATTCAAGCCCAGATACTAGACCTTATTTTGGATTTAGTTGAGAGTCATAACTTAACGATGATGTTCATCTCTCATGATTTATCCGTTGTGCGATATATATCCGATCGAGTGATGATCATGCATCACGGGGTTATCGTGGAAGAAGGTAAGACTGAGGTGTTGTGGGCAAACCCTCAAGATCCGTATACTCAAAACTTATTGAGATCAATACCCATAGCTGACCCTTTGTTAGAGCGGGCTAGAATAGAAAATATTTAATTGTAGCTTTGTAGCATCAAGCTAAATGATTAGCCGCAAGTAATTCCCGTACCACGCAGACCACAGTAGCCTGCAGGGTTTTTAATTAGATACTGCTGATGATAATCTTCTGCGTAATAGAACTCTGGTGCAGGTATCATTTCTGTCGTAATAGCGCCAAGCCCTAGGGCCGTTAGTTTTTCTTGGACATCGATGGCTGATAATTCTATATGCGTGAGTTGCTCATCAGATGTCGCATAGATTGCAGATCTGTACTGGCTACCCTGATCATTTCCCTGACGCATACCTTGGGTTGGGTCATGAGCCTCCCAAAATACTGAAAGCAATCGGTCAAAAGTGGTTATGGCAGGGTCAAAAATAACCATTACCACTTCAGTGTGCCCGGTCAGGCCAGTACAGGTTTCCTCGTATGTTGGATTCGGCGTGACCCCTCCAGCGTAACCCACCACCGTAGACACCACACCCTCTTGCTCCCAGAACCGTCGTTCCGCGCCCCAAAAACAGCCCATGGCAAAAATTGCCATATCCAAGTGTTCTGCAAACGGAGGTTTAAGCGGCTGGCCAGTAACCAAATGTACGTCGGAAATCACCATAGCCTCTTTACGGCCGGGTAAAAATTGGTCTGAGGTACGACCTTTGTTACCAAATAAACTCGATAGCATTAATATTATCCTTACATTACAGCTTATTTAGTAGCCTTTAACAGTCATTTGGTATTAAAGACAATCAATTAAAACCTTAGCTACTACTGTTGTTATGGATCCCAATTACTTGACTGTCCTCTTTATTAAGTTCCGGGCTACTCCCTTCCTTAACCGAATTGTTTCGTTGCGAGTCCAGTCTCTTGAGGTACTTCTGGTCAACATCACCGGTTATGTAATGCCCATCAAATACCGAGCACTCAAACTGAGTTATCTCGCTATTACCCTCTTTTGCTGAGTCAACCAGGTCTTCTAAGTCCTGATAGATCAACCAATCTGCTCCTATCAAGTCGCCCACTTCTTCATCAGTCCTGTTATGCGCAATAAGTTCTGATGCCGATGGCATATCTATGCCATAGACATTCGGGTGGCGAACCCCAGGGGCCGCTGAAGCCATAAATACTTTATTGGCTCCGGCATCTCTTGCCATCTGAATAATCTCTTCAGAGGTAGTACCACGGACAATCGAGTCATCGACTAAGAGCACGTTCTTGCCTGCAAACTCTAATTTCACGGCATTAAGCTTTTGCCTCACTGACTTTTTCCGCTGAGTTTGACCTGGCATGATAAACGTGCGACCGATATAGCGATTTTTCATAAAACCTTCACGCAACTTAACGCCTAAACGTTCAGCCAACGCTTGCGCCGAAACCCGACTGGTGTCAGGTATAGGGATAACGACGTCTATGCCGTGATCTGGTCTAAGTCGAGTCAATTTATCAGCCAATTTCTCGCCCATTCTTAATCTGCATTTATAGACTGAGATATCATCAATTAGTGAGTCTGGTCGAGCGAAGTACACATGTTCAAAGATACAAGGCACTAATTGGTGTTCTTTCGCACATTGATGCAGGTGAAGCTCTCCAGATGGATCAACAAAAAGTGCTTCACCAGGCTGAAGGTCTCTAATTAATTCAAACCCAAGACTGTCGAGCACTACAGATTCAGACACTACAGCGTACTCAGTACCTTTAGATGTTTCGCGCTTACCAAAGCACAGTGGGCGAATACCAAATCGGTCTCGAAAGGCAAACATCCCATAATTAGCGATGACACCAACAACTGCATAGGCCCCCTTACAGCGCTCATGCACCCCTGACACCGCGGCAAAAATATCGCTACTAGAAGGTTCAAGCTTACCTTGCGCGTGTAACTCGTGAGCAAAGATATTCAGAAGTACTTCCGAATCTGAGTCGGTATTTAAATGCCGTAAATCCTCCCGGAAAATCTGTTGTCGCAATTCGTCGGCATTAGTTAGATTGCCGTTATGGGCGATAAAAATTCCGTAAGGCGAATTAACATACAACGGCTGAGCTAGCGCTGGACCAGAACTACCAGCGGTTGGGTAACGCACGTGCCCAATACCAACATCGCCAACTAATCGCAGCATATGACTGCGGCGAAATACATCTCTCGCTAATCCCTCACCCTTGCATTGATGAAGCTCACCACCTGATTCAGTAACAATTCCTGCAGCATCCTGACCCCTATGCTGCAACATAGTCAAGGCATCATACAGTCGCAAATTAACACTCGATTTACCCGAAATTCCAACAACACCACACATGATTAAACCCAGCCTATTATGAAGTCTTTGATCGCCATCGCCGCATCTATTCCCGCGCCCTTAAAGGACATAAACACCGGAATAAGCTTTGACGACGTCCACCATAAATCTTGATCCACTGGTAGAGCCTCAGGAAGCATTACCACCAACGCTAAAACAACTAGCAAGCCCCTAAAAACACCAAACACCAGCCCCAAGGTTCTGTCTGTGCCACTCAATCCTGTTGAGCTTACCAACTTACCCAGCAAAAAGTTAACCATAGCACCAAATAACAAAGTCCCAACAAAAAGCATAAGCCAAGCCGCTAGCTGGCGCATCGATGCTAGCGCAATCATATTCACCAGTAGCTCCGCAACCAACTCCTTGAAGGTCATAGCGACCACAAAAGCGGTCAGCCAAATCACTAGAGACATCGCTTCCTTTACAAAACCGCGAATAAGGCTAATACAGCCTGAAATTGCGATAATTGCAACAATTGCTATATCTACTGCCCCTACACCCATAACGCCTTCCCCACACTCAGTTAGCTAGGTCTCGTATTTCAAAACGATGGATTTTGTCTTAAACATAAGGTCTATATTATCTCTATCGGCCGTCACACGCCGCCTATCAATTTTAGGTCCCACCAAAACGCGGAAATGGTCCTCTCCATCAATTACCGCCGGTGCGATAAACGCCTTAAACCCCTTATCAACAAGCTGCTCTAACAGTATCTCTGCCTTTGGCTTTTCGACGAAACTGCCTACCTGTAAAATCCAAGTATGAGGGAGACCCTTATCAGTTAGGCCGAAGTCGGGCCCATCATAACTGACCACCGGCACAGATTTATTAACATCTAAAATAACAGATGAAGCCTCTCTGGAAGTAACATCAGACGGACGCTGAGCACTCTCAAGAGAGATGGGGGCTATAGAAGGCGGGACCGGAATTTTGGTTGTTCGATCGACTTTATTTGGGTCGGTGAAGTCAATCAACAGCGGCAATACTATCAACCCAATGACTCCCAAAACTAGTGTGCCGGCTACTCGCTGCGCTAAACCTTCACTCACATCAAACCTCTTCTGAAATAACCTTCAATACTGATGAAACAGTATGAAATGAGCCGAAAACGACTATCTGATCATCTGCACTAGCTACCTTAATTGCTTTCAAGAATGCATCTTCTATTGAATCACAGCGACAGGCTTCAAGACCTGTAGTATATACCATATCAAGCATCGATTGAGCTGTGCTGGCGCGTGGATTATCACTTATTTCAGCCACCAATAATTCGTCTAGCCTATCGGCAACTTGTTCTATCATTCCAGCCCAGTCTTTGTCGGCCAGCACGGACGCCACCGCGTAAGTTTTACCCTTAATAGCTGGTATGTTTTGCCTCAAAACTGATGCGGCAGCGGGGTTATGCGCCACATCTAACAGTACATTTACCCCTCGATATACTGCACGTTGTTGTCGCCCTGTAAGCAGAGCACCCTTTAATGATTCAGCCACCTTTTCTGGATTCAAGCCGATGCCCATACTGACCAACGCTTGAATAGCGAGAATCTTATTTTGAGAGAGTAACCCGGCGGTTTCAATGCTAGGAAAGTCTAATAATTTCCCATCAAATTGAGTCCTTGCGGTGAAATGACTCGCCAAAGTATCGCTGAGGATAGAGAAATCTCGACCTATTTGCATCGCAATAGCACCGGTTTTTAACACCAGGGCATCAAACCCAGCCGGAGGGCTTGGTTCGCCGATGATCAAAGGCTTGTTAGCCCTCGCGATACCTAGCTTTTCAGCAGCGATTTCTATTCGCGTGTCGCCAAGCCAGTCTTGATGATCCAAGTCGATGCTAGTGACCACCGAAATATCGGGATCAATAATGTTAATTGCATCCAAACGACCGCCGAGTCCCACTTCCAATAAAACCACATCGAGCTTCTGCTGCCCAAAAATCACTAGCGCCGCAAGAGCATTGAATTCAAAATAAGTAAGCGATACTCCTCGCCTAACAGATTCGATAAGAGTGAAAGCACTAACGATGACCTCATCGGAGACTGGAACTCCAGCGATACAGATTCTCTCGTTATACCTCAAAAAATGTGGTGACGTGAAAACACCGACAGAATAGTCGTGACCCAACAAAATGGCCTGCATAGCAGCTATGCAAGACCCCTTGCCATTGGTGCCGGCAACGGTAACAGTCATTGGTTTAGCGATCTCACCAGTACCATTTACCTTTGAATTTAGCCGACTCCAGACCTCTGAAACTCTCTCTAAACCAAGGTCTATCTCACTAGGATGCCTGGATTCTAAAATAGACAACCACTCACCGAGGGAGCGATTAGGCATTATTAGTCTCTGGGATATCCATGAACTTTGACAGAGAACTTGCTAACCGATCGCGAATCTCGCTGCGACTGATAATCATATCGATATGTCCATGCTCCAATAAGAATTCACTACGCTGAAACCCCTTCGGCAATTTTTGCCGAATAGTATCTTCTATGACATTAGGCCCCGCAAAGCCAGCTCTAGCGCCCGGCTCAGCGATGTTTAAATCCCCTAGCATCGCTAAACTAGCTGACACACCGCCGTATACTGGATCAGTCATGAATGAAACGTAGGGAACACCAGACAATCTCAGCCTCTCTAGAATCGCGCTTGTCTTTGCCATCTGCATCAACGAAATCAAGGCTTCTTGCATCCGCGCCCCGCCGGTAGCGGAAAAGCAAATAAATGGCTTGCGCTGTTCAAGCGCTAAATTGGCCGCACGGGTGAACTTTTCTCCCACAGCATATCCCATTGACCCACCGTGAAATGCAAATTCAAAAGCGCATGCCACCACAGGAATTCCCTTAAGACTGCCGCTCATCGCTATTAGCGCATCTCTTTCACCAGTCTTTTTTCGAGCATCAGACAGGCGATCCTTATATTTCTTGACGTCTCGAAACTTCAAAAGATCTATAGCTTCAAGGTCCACTTCCAACTCTTGCCTACCGTCTGTGTCCAAAAATATATCAAGACGCCGACGAGCACCGATCCGCATATGGTGGGTGCACTTCGGGCAAACATCTAAATTGCGTTCAAGTTCGGGACGATACAGAGGAGAGGCACACTTAGGGCATTTTTTCCAGAGCCCTTCAGGAACCGAGTTGGCACGCTCCGTTGTCGCGGCCGCTGGGCCCTTGGGTCGAATACGATTCAGCCAGTTCATAAGCTTCCTTTTACTAGTCGCCAGAGGCGGCCAGAGCGATTTCTATAGATTATTTCAAGACGTATTCTAACATGACAATGCCACCACCAATAGAATGTCTGGGAAATTATTTACCTAAATTTGCTAGATTAGTACCTAGGGTTACTGAACAGTAATAGAGTTATCAACAGGACTTAACTCGCTCAATAAAAAGACGTACCTTCAATTCATCTTTAACGCCAGGCTCAGTCTCTACGCCCCCACTGACATCTACCATATCGGGAGATACGGTCTCAATTGCGGTCACAACATTCTCAGGTGTAAGCCCCCCTGCTAGTATGAGCGCATAGTCTCGAAGGCTCGGCAGACGATTCCAGTCAAACTTTTCACCCGTACCGCCATAGGCACCAGCATGAAAAGCATCAAAAAGAAACCACTTGCTGTCTGAATAACGGAGGACTTCACTGGAAATATCTAGGTCATCTCGCATGCGGGTTGCACGGATATAAGGGAAGTCAAATTGCTGGCAAAACTCGGGCGTCTCGTCGCCGTGGAACTGGATAAGATCTGGCTTTATACTTTCAATCACCAAATTTACAAATTCTGCGACGGCATTCACGAGCAGCACCACACAAAGTACATCGGGTCGGATAACCTCACGGATATTAATCGCTCGCTCGAGGTTAACAAAACGGCTGCTACCTTCATATAATACTAAGCCAAGCGCATCAGCTCCTGCATCCTGAGCCATTAGCGCCTGCTGGCTATTGGTAATACCGCAGATTTTTACCTTTACAGCCATAAGATTATATACCTCGTGTAGTGAACGCCGGCAAAAACAGAGGTCCCTTAGGGAGCTCGGGGATCTCTGCAATGTCGGGATATGTAACATCAACAAGATAAAGCCCGTTCGGTGGCGCCGTAGCGGCACTTTTGCACCTATCACCACCGTCAAGTAACTCTTTAATCCAGCTTGCAGGCCTACGAGACAATCCCACCTCCATCAATGAACCAACGATGTTTCGAACCATATGGAGCAAAAAAGCGTTTGCAGTGATCTCAAAGACTAACAAATTAGAACTCTCGTAGACTGTGGCTTTTTCTACATTACGAAAGGGTGACAAAGACTGACACCCGGCGCCGCGAAATGCCGAAAAATCTTGTTCCCCAAGTAGGAACTGGCAAGCAGTCTCCATTAAATCTCCCCTAAGCGGATATTTCACCCAAGTCACCCCGGTCGACAAAATCGCCGGACGTGTCTCCTGAGCGACCATAACATAACGGTAGGTGCGTGAAAGAGCGCTAAACCTAGCGTGAAAGTCACAACCTACTAGCCCCGCCCAAACCAAAGCCACGGAATCTGGAAGCTTACTATTTGCACCCATGACCCAATTTCGACCATCTCTTTTAGCCGTACAGTCAAAATGCACAACCTGATAGCTGGCATGAACCGCCGTATCTGTTCTACCCGCACAACCAACAGTAACCGACTCATCAGCAACATAAGATAGCGCTTTTTCTAGTACTACCTGAACGGAAGGGCTATGTTTTTGACGCTGAAAACCACAAAACTCAGAGCCGTCATAACTGACAATGGCCGCATACCGAATAACACCCTCGGGAAGAGTCTGATTCTCTGGAATGCGGCAATTTGGAATGTAATTCCAGTCGGGGGTCTGCAATGGGTCAACCTTATTATTAATTGAGGTGTTATAGGTCTAATTTATCAAGAATAGCTTGAGCTCTAGATTTATCGATCTTACCGGCGTCAGCCAATATCTCATTGAGAATAGCGCGAGCGCCTTCTTTATCGCCCAAATCGGCGTAAGTAGACGCCAGATCTAACTTTATATCGACGGGGTTAATATCCTGAAACTCCTCGAGATACTCTAGATCCGACAAATCCGCTGTCTCAGAGGATGTCAGAGCATTGATGCTCTCGAGCACACCTGCATCAAAATGTTCATCAATGTCTGGAAAAGCTTCATCGAGGGCGATGGGAGTAATACTATCATTATCAAGATTCGAAGCCTGTTCATCAACGTCCAAACTATTCTGCCCTTGTTGCAATCCAGAGGTAAGGATAAGCTCAACCTTTTTGATAGAAACTTCATCACCTGAGGCATTAATCTCCTCAATCAAGGGGCCTAAGGCCTCAGTCAATTCTTCACTAAGGTATATATCTAACAGCTTAAGACGGCTGCTCATATCACCAGCATTAGCGTCCCGTGCTCGCTCGAGTATATCTAACGCCTCTTTAGACTGACCTAGTGACAGATGAACCTCTGCTTCAGATACGGGGTCAACCATCAGGTCGAATCCGCCCAGATTAGACTCAACTTCTGGGTCCGCGAAAATATCACCATCAGTTTCATCAAATACAATCTCAGTAACCTCTAGCTGTGAGTCACTAGGGACTGTATAGGGCTCTGCTGAAGGCGCTTTAGCCTCCGATGCGGTCGTACTAATTGTCTTATGGACAAAAAAACCTAGCATGGTCATCAGTGCTGCAAGTAATGATACGACATACCACGGTTGGCTTTCGATCCAAGCGAAAGCTGAATTTGACCTATTGAGTGGCTGCTTTATAGGGGCAATCTCAATAGCATCAGCCATTACCAACGAAGACAGCGATAACTTCTCTAATTGAGTCGTTAACACCAGCACTTCTTTCCGTAACGCCTCATTCTCTAATTCAACTTCAGCCCTTTCGGGTAATTGAGCTTGCTCATCTGATGCCGAGCTAACATTCTCAACAAGGCTGATAATATCGACCTCAACACGATAGGGAATGAGTTGGAACTCTCTAGCGTCCGATTGATCCTCACCAACTACGTCGGCACCAGTTTCTTGATCAGACTCATCTACTACTGTTGCGGATGATCCCAAATTAACGACACTAGCCGACAACTTATCCTCATCATCGGTCTCGTCCGCAACACTTTCAAGGTACACCGTACGATTCAGCCGGTCCGACACGAAATGTCCAGTTTGGATGCTCACCTGATCAAAAGTAGGCAGCTTGATAACAGTATTAATAATGATTTTACTGGCGTCTTCATACAAAAAAGCAGGGAGATTACCAATAAATATAGCGTCCATAGTTTGTCTGATAGTGGTCCCTTCAGGCCTGACTCTTTCGGACAGATTCCAAAGCGTGTCACCCTCCACTACACGATGATCCCCAAGACCAACGACAAAAGAACTATCGTCGTCCAACTCAGAAGGAACTACTTCAGCATTTATCTCAAGACCTAGAGTTTTAGCGACAAAATTTCCAGTTTGAATACTAACTTCATTGAACGTAGGTAACTTAACAACAGATTTAATAATTATCTTACCCGCATCCTCGCCAAGAAAAGCCGAAGGGTTACCGATATAGATAGCATCCATAGTTTGCCAAATTGTGATGCCGTTCGTGCTTATTCTTTTAGATAGGTTCCAGAGAGTGTCACCGTCCGTGACCTTATACTCATAGTCACCTAACGCGGGGCCCAGAAAACCATCAACCACAGATTCAAAAGCGACCTTGCCTGGGCTTACAGCCATAGTAAAGCTAGCAACAACCACAGCAAAAAATCCCGTAAGCAGGGTAATCGCGAACTTGATCTTGTGGGCTACCATAGAAACTTCCCTAGTAAAAACACCGAATATGCTAAGGCGATGATAGCAAAGTTTACGCGACATAATCTATGAAAAAGACGCGACTTCCATGGGCTTTTTTACTACAGCGCTTTTATTTAGCAAACGGGCTCGGTCAAGTTTCAACCCGCTAATCAATCAGAATACGCAACATTCTTCGAAGTGGCTCGGCAGCGCCCCAGAGCAATTGATCACCCACAGTAAAGGCTGATAAATATTGTGGACCCATATTCATTTTTCGTAATCTACCAACTGGTATGTCCATAGTGCCAGTAACGGCTGCAGGCGTTAGATGTTGTAATGATGGCTGTCTATGATTAGCCACTACCGTTGCCCATGGATTGGCCTCATTAAGCATCGATTCAATTTCATCCATCGGTACATCATTAGTCAATTTAAGAGTTAGGGCCTGACTGTGACAACGCATTGATCCAACCCTAACGCAGAGCCCATCGAGAGGAATCGGATGTGATTCGCTGGCAAGGATCTTATTTGTCTCCGCTTGGTTCTTCCATTCTTCACGACTCTGACCGTTCACTAATTCTGAATCAATATAGGGAAGAAGACTACCGGCTAATGGGTAGCCCCAGCTGTCAACAGGAAAAGTATCGCTTCGTAAAATATCGGTTACACCACGGTCAATATCTAGAATTGCTGAGGATGGGGCGTCTAACTGATCACTTACTGCAGACTTAATAGCACCCATCTGTGAAATAAGCTCACGCATATTTTGCGCCCCAGCGCCGGAAGCAGCCTGATAGGTCATAGACGATGCCCACTCTACTAGCCCGGCATTAAAAAGTCCTCCCAAGCCCATTAGCATCAGGCTAACAGTGCAGTTGCCACCGATGAAATCCTTAATGCCAGACGCTAAGCCGCGCTTAATAACATTACTATTGACAGGGTCAAGCACAATCAGGGAATCATTTTCCATCCGCAATGTAGACGCTGCATCTATCCAAAACCCAGTCCAGCCTCGATTGCGTAATTGCGGGTGAATTTCGGAGGTATAGCCACCACCCTGACAAGTCAGGATAATATCCATCGCCAAAAGAGCATCAAGATTAAACGCATCCTCTAAAATCATTGCCCCGCTGCCGATGTCCGGGCCGTCCTGACCCACCTGGGAGGTTGTAAAAAATACCGGGTCAATATCCCGAAAATCTTGCTGGGCTTTCATGCGCTCCATCAAAACGGATCCAACCATGCCGCGCCAACCTACAAAACCTATCTTTTTCATTAACTATTCCTACTCTCAAGATGAAGCGTAAACCACACAAATAAACCAAACGATCACGTACAAGATCTCTTTAGCCTCTTTATTGCACTCCCAGCCTATTTTATTGCGCCATAAACCCAGGGCTGAGACTTTTCACGTTCAATTTCATATTGCTTTATCTTTTCGGACTGCGTGAGTGTTAACCCAATCTCATCAAGCCCCTCTAATAGGCATTGCTTACGAAATTGATCTAGAGAAAAGTTAAAAATCTGCCCTGAATCACTGGTTACCGTCTGGCTAGCCAAATCGATATCCAGCTGATAGCCATCTGCCGCAGCCAATTCCGAAAAGAGAGTGTCTACTTCGTCCTCGCTTAAAATGACGGGTAACACCCCGTTTTTAAAACAGTTGTTGTAGAAAATATCAGCATAACTTGGCGCGATCACAGCATTAAAACCATAATCCTCCAACGCCCAAGGCGCATGCTCCCGACTGGAACCACAACCAAAATTTTTCCGCGTGAGCAAGATTGAAGCTCCCTGATAGCGCTGTTGATTCAAAGAAAAGTCTGGATTTAGTGGCCTGCTGGAACAATCCTGCCCCGGCTCTCCGTGGTCTAAATAGCGTAACTCATCAAACAAATTGGGACCAAAACCACTACGCTTAATTGATTTAAGAAATTGCTTGGGAATAATCATATCTGTGTCGACATTCGCTCGATCTATTGGCCCAACTAAACCGCGGTGTTGTGTAAATGCTTTCATAGCTGAATCTCCTGTGATATCGGCTGGCCTAAAAATGACCTCACATCTACTATATGGCCGGCAACAGCTGCTGCTGCTGCCATCGCTGGACTCATCAGGTGGGTTCGTCCGCCCTTACCTTGACGTCCCTCAAAATTTCTATTGGATGTCGAAGCGCAGTGTTCACCATCCCCGAGTTTGTCAGCATTCATCGCCAAGCACATTGAACAGCCAGGCTCACGCCATTCCATTCCAGATGCGATGAATATCTTATCTAAACCCTCGGCTTCAGCCTGAGCCTTTACCATTTGCGATCCTGGTACGATAAGCACTTGTTTCACCGAAGTTGCCACCTGCCGTCCATTGGCGACTTTCGCCGCCTCTCGCATGTCCTCGATTCGCGAGTTCGTGCAGGAGCCAATAAAGACTCTATCTACATTGATCGATACAATCGGAATGCCACCCTCCAGTCCCATATACTTTAGTGCCCGTTCGACTCCTTTACGAAGCTCCTTATCGGGCTCATCCTCGGGTCGCGGCACTAATGCCGTGACCGGTGCGACCATCTCCGGAGAAGTACCCCAAGTAACCTGAGGAATAATATCGTCGGCATGCAATTCCACCTCCGTATCAAATAAGGCATCACTATCACTAACTAGGGTCCGCCAATACGCAACAGCCTGATGCCATACGTCCCCTTTAGGCACAAATTTCCGGCCTTCGCAGTAATCGATAGTTTTTTCGTCTACCGCCACCATGCCGACACGAGCTCCGGCCTCAATAGCCATGTTACAAACTGTCATCCGTCCTTCTATCGACATGTCCCGAAATACTGAACCTGCGAACTCAATGGCATGACCACTTCCACCTGCGGTGCCAATTTTGCCAATAATAGCCAGAACTACGTCTTTTGCTGTCACACCGAGGCCCACCTTGCCCTCGACGCGTATTCTCATGTTCTTCATCTTCTTAGTCACTAAGCACTGTGTTGCCAGCACATGCTCAACCTCAGAGGTTCCGATCCCATGGGCCAAGCAGGCTAAGGCTCCGTGTGTCGCGGTGTGCGAGTCGCCACAAACAACGGTCATACCGGGCATAGTAGCCCCGAGCTCAGGGCCCATTACATGAACAATTCCCTGGCCCATCTCGTTCATTTTAAATTCTTTGATACCAAAATGGTCGCAGTTGTCATCTAAGGTCTGAACCTGAATACGGGAAATTTCATCTGGGATTCCTGACACGCCGGCATCACGCTCAGAACGGTCGGTCGAAATATTATGATCAGGCGTAGCTATATTTGTATCCAGTCGCCAAGGCATTCTGCCGGCTATACGCAAGCCCTCAAAGGCTTGAGGTGATGTCACCTCGTGCAAAACATGCCGATCAATATAGAGTAATGCGGACCCATCATGGTTCTCATTCACCAGATGAGTATCCCAAAGCTTATCGTAGAGTGTTCTTGCCACCATTTTATGTTCTCCAAATTGACTATTGCCGATATTATAGCTTTGCTTTAAGATGAAATAAATTCATAATTTTCATTTATATCATTCCAGAATAGAATAGCTGGCTCGAGCTAACCATGGACAAACATAATCTAAACGCGTTTATTGCAGTCTCGGAGGCTAAATCATTCTCTAATGCCGCAGAAATACTCCATGTCACCCAATCTACAATAAGTAAGCGCATTGCTCTATTGGAAGAAACCATGGGGCAGAAACTATTTGATCGGATTGCTCGTCAGGTGTCCCTAACCCCTGCAGGGGCTGAACTGCTGCCACGTGCTGAACGCATGCTTAAAGAGTATAAAGATGCGATACAGGCCATTAATGACCTCTCAGGCAATACCTCAGGAACCCTCAGATTAGCGATAAGCCACCACTTGGGCCTTCATCGACTGCCACCCTTACTAAAAACATACGCCCAAGCGCACCCTGATGTTGTCTTAGACATCGAATTTATGGATTCAGAGAAAGCCTACGAGCAGATCTTGTTGGGGCACTCTGAGGTGGCCGTAATCACATTGGCGCTCGAGGAGCGTCACAATATAGATGGCAAAAAGATATGGAACGATCGATTAAGATTCGTTTGCGCCCAAGACCATCCGCTTAGCAAGTTAACAACGCCGGAACTCATTCATCTAGCGGACTACCCAGTAATACTGCCCGGACTGAACACCTATACGGGACGAATCGTACAGAATCTGTTTCAAGAGGAAGACATCCGCCTGAAATCGCCAATGTCGACTAATTACCTTGAAACCATTAGTACAATGGTCGAAGTGGGTCTTGGCTGGAGTGTTTTACCCGAGACGCTTGTGCGAGATTTGCATGTAATGCCCATCCTCAATTGCCATATACAAAGAGAGTTAGGCTATATTCACCACAAAAAAAGAACACTATCCAATTCTGCTCAGGCTTTTATCAGCCTGATAGCAAAATCGTCAACTATCTTATGATCTCTATATAGGTTTTAAACCACTGTCCACCGCAGCATTCTGGCCGCGATGCCGCAAAAAATGGTCCATCAATGTTAACGCCAGCATTGCCTCAGCAATAGGAACGGCGCGAATACCAACGCAGGGATCATGACGACCCACAGTAACTACCTCTACCGCGTTACCGAACTTGTCAATGGACTTTCCTGGTATGCGGATACTCGATGTTGGCTTCAGTGCAAGGTGGGCCAAAATAGACTGCCCTGACGATATTCCACCTAGGACCCCACCGGAATTGTTAGATAAAAACCCCCCAGACGAAAGCTCATCGCGGTGTTCTGTACCTTTTTGACTTACTGACTCAAAGCCAGAGCCAATTTCCACTCCCTTGACGGCATTAATACCCATCAGAGCATGAGCAATATCGGCATCAAGTCGGTCAAATACCGGTTCACCTAGACCCACAGGCATATTATTCGCGACGACAGTTACCTTGGCTCCGATGGAGTTACCTTCTTTTGACAATGCCTGCATATAGCTCTCAAGTTCCTCGATCTTGTCAGGATCAGGAAAAAAGAATGGATTAGTTTCAATTTCATCTTTCACAAATCGCTCAGCAATAATGGGGCCTAGCTGGGAAACATACCCATAAATAGTAATTCCAGCTGTTTCTTTAAGATATTTTTTGGCGATGGCCCCAGCAGCCACCCGCATTGCCGTCTCGCGCGCAGAGCTGCGCCCTCCGCCTCGATAGTCTCTGTCACCGTACTTCTGATGATATGTATAATCAGCATGAGAGGGCCTAAATAAGTCTTTGATTTTACTGTAGTCTTTTGATTTCTGATCTTGGTTTTCTATCATCATGCCTATAGAAGAACCCGTGGTTTTACCTTCAAAAACACCAGATAATATTTTAACTTCATCATCTTCTTTGCGCTGAGTTGTATACCTGGACTGGCCAGGTTTACGACGATTCAAGTCCGGCTGTAAATCAGCTGCGGAAATCTCTAGCCCAGGAGGGCATCCGTCGACGATACAACCAATCGCTGGACCGTGGCTCTCGCCAAAACTAGTCACTGTAAAAAGCTTTCCTATTGAATTACCTGACATACTGATTGCTAACCCTATTATCTTAAATACTATAATGAAAGTGTCTTAATTATACCCTTTTTAAGCGAACATTTCGCTGCACTCAGCCAGCTGGGCTTGGGTCAGCATAAAAACACCACCATCACCCTCGTCAAATTCAAACCACAGGAAGGGAACAGAAGGAAAAACACGCTCAAGAGCTACACCAGAATTACCAACTTCAACAATTAGTACGCCGGCTTCACTAAGGTGTTCGCTCGCCTCCTGAAGTAATCGGCGAGTAAAATCTAATCCATCATGACCTGACGCAAGAGCGAGCTCTGGCTCGTGACGAAACTCAGCAGGCATACTCTTAAAATCTTCTTGATCGACATATGGTGGATTACTAATAATGAGATCAAAACACTGTCCTTTGAGTCCTTCAAACAAGTCAGACTCAATGGCGACAACCCGTCCCTCTAGACGGTGATTTTCGATATTAATATTGGCAACGGCAACTGCGTCCGCCGATATATCACTCAAGACTACCTCGGCGTCATCAAAACCATAAGCGCAACTAATCCCTATACATCCCCCACCAGTGCAGAGGTCCAAAATTCGCCCAGGATTAAACGTCAACCAAGGCTCAAAGTAATTGGTGATAAGTGCCGCGATGGGTGACCTCGGTATGATAACCCGCTGGTCGACCATAAAGGGCAAACCGCAGAACCAAGCCTGCCCTGTGATATATGGTGCAGGTATACGTTCTTGAACTCTACGTCCAAACAAGGATCTAATGCGTATAGCTTCCTGATTAGTGAGGATATTGGTCATTAGCGAGCGGTCAGCGTTAGGCGGAAAGTCCAGCACATAGGACAGTATTGAAACTGCTTCATCCCATGCGCTGTCAGTGCCATGGCCAAAGTAGATATCATGTTCAATGAACATGGCTTCGCCCTCATCTAATAACTGAGCTACAGACAGACTTTGAGTGTTTGACGACTTCTTAGAGTCATATGGGGTCGAGCTGTTAGTCATGGCGCCTCCTATAGGGTAATATTTTACCCTCGAAAGGTGTCTTGGTGTTTATTTTGTTACAATATCGGCGCTGTAATAACCTGCCATTAACTTGTTTAGTTGGAATTAATACATGAATAATCATTTTGCTAAAATCATTGAAAGTACCGGGGAAGATCTTAACCGTCCCGGGCTATTGGATACGCCTGCTCGAGCAGCAAAAGCCTTTGCCTATCTTACCAGCGGTTATAAGATGGACCTCGACACAGTGATCAATAACGCTCTTTTCCCTTCCGATTCTGAGGAAATGGTCATGGTTAAGGATATAGAGTTATATTCGCTATGCGAACACCATATGCTGCCATTTACTGGGAAATGCCACGTAGCCTACATACCCAGCGGAAAAGTTCTTGGTCTCTCCAAAGTAGCTAGAGTGGTCGATATGTTTTCTCGGCGTCTACAAATTCAGGAAACTCTAGCTCAACAAATCGCATCAACCATCCAAGAGGTAACAAACGCGCAAGGGGTGGGTGTCATTATTGAAGCCAAGCATATGTGTATGATGATGCGCGGTGTAGAGAAACAGAACTCGTCAATGAAGACCTCTGCGATGCTGGGGACGTTCCGTACCAGTCAGGCAACCCGGACAGAGTTCTTCTCTCTGTTAGGTAACAGTTAAGCTTTTTCGGCATATCCCCACAATCCCACACAAAGAGTTACGCTTTAGACGCGCTCTTTGTGTGCAATAAACCCTTTTAAACCAAAAAAGCTTGCGCCTTCGCGGCGACCTCTTCGGCTTGGCCTTCAAGATGGAGATGATGAGAGCCAGACATTTTTACAATCTGCATTTGCGGAACCCAATCAAACAACTCGCTCTGCTCTCGCGCCGGTTGGAGTGGGCTGTCTTTCGCTTGGATCAACATCACTCTAGCTGCAATCGCAAGGAAAAAGCTCTTTAGATGCTCCATTGAATATTTGGTGTAAGAAGCCGCTTTCAATCGCTGATCACTACTCCAGTAAAAGCCTCTCGGGCCCTCCGCCACACCTCTACCCGCTAAGAGCGCAGCTGCCTCTACGTCTAACGGAACAAATCCATTCACGCGAGCCTGGACAGCACGTTCAAAGTCGTGGAAAAAAGTAGGCGATGACGCACCGAAACGACTATGCTCCCTTATAGCCTTAGCCAACTGTCTGGCCGCACTCTCGCCCGACTGAGGTATAGGGACATAGCCATCAATAAGTAAGAGATGACTCACCCTATCAGGAAAAGTTCCAGCGATAAGCCCTGATATGATCGCGCCGCGAGAGTGGCCTATTAGAGCAAAACGCTCCCACCCCATCTGATCAGCTACGGCCATGACTTCGCTAACATCCATCCAGATATCATAACTAGCATCGACTGAGCGATGGCTAGTTAAACCATGTCCAGCCAAGTCTAGGGCCAATACATTAAGATTGTCCATGAAAGGCAACATGCGATCGAATGTCGCAGCATTATCTAACCAACCATGAAGAGCAATAACGGGCAATGAACCCGACCTACCCCACTCTTTAGCTTTTAGAGTAAGCCCATTAGTTTCAAAACTTCGCTCTCTGACAAATTCAATCGACATAATAAATCCAGTTAAGTACCGCTAACTTTTACGCCACACCAAAAGCGGGCGCGTTTAGGTGGTCAAGATGTTAGCCATTTTTTGAGATCAATAAACTCGAAACTTACCAGCTTACAGCCACCGGTAGTTCTTGAAATACAAGGGCAGCTCTGCGCTCCATTAACACAGTTAAACCAAGCGCTGGAGAGTGGCTACACCGTTAGCTTTAATCGCCCTTTTTGGGCTTTCCGTCCTCTTCGCCCTGAGCCTCGTTATCGCCCTCATCGCTGACGACGAAAGATGGGATACTGCTATCACTTAATTCTTCAGAATCTTCTTGGGTATCCACGACTTCCTCCGTATCGCGCGGAGCAGAGGAGTACCCTTGTGATGGCTCGGCTATTGGCCATTCGTCAAATGGGAAAGGCTTAGTTTCATCATTAAATGTCAGAAACATAATAGCCTGGTATACCCACTTACCCAGTCCTTGGCCTAAATTTCTCAAATTATCATTATCTTTACCTGTTATAAGCACAAACAAAAATTGTGCAAATACAATGGCGGACATAACCAATCCGCCGGCATTAAGTAAGAAGCCAAACAGCACCATATAGGCTAATCTAACCCAAGTATTAGTATTTTTCACATGCATTTTGTTATCCACCATTTGATTTCACCATAAATTCAACATCCTTGTTTTGATCCGCAAGCATCATTTCACGCAGAGACTCTTTAATGGATCGTTGCTCAAATAAAGTACCATATAAAGCAGCTGCTAGGGGCATATAAATACCTAGCTCTTCAGCTTTCTGTATCACCAGCCGCGTTGTATTAACGCCCTCAGCAATCTGTCCAACTTCAATCACAGCCTCATCAAGAGATCTTCCGCTACCTAGAGCAAATCCAACTCGAAAGTTTCTACTCAAAGGTGAAGTACAGGTTACGTAAAGGTCTCCTATCCCACTTAGACCAAGAAAAGTAAGCGGGTTTGCGCCAAACTCAACAGCAAAACGACTCATTTCCGCCAAGCTTCTAGTAAGCACTACGCTTTTAGTATTTTGTCCGACACCCATAGCATCAGCGATACCTGCAACAATGGCGTAAATGTTCTTGAGAGCCCCCGCGAGTTCAACACCAAAACGATCATGATTGGGATACACGCGAAAATAATCAGACACTAAAAGTTTCTGGATATGGGCACAGAATAAATCATCATCACTGGCTACTACCGTAGCGGTTATCTCAAACTGAGCTATCTCTTTAGCAAGGTTGGGCCCGCTGATGACACCGACCTTACAACCTGGAAGCTCTTGTTCAAGTATCTGGCTTGGCAATAAAAAGGTCTCAGCCTCGATACCTTTAGCCGTACTAACCACATAGCTTCCGGAGGAAATCCATGGGCTAACTTGCTTGGCCACATCACGAAAAGAGCCACTGGGAATCGCAAAAAAAACACTATCGCAACCTTCCACCGAAGCTTTTAAGTCAGTACTTACTGATAAGCTAGGGTGTAGTTTATACCCTGGCAGGTACGCTGAATTCTCGCCGTCCTCAGTAACTTGACGAAAAATCTCTTCACTGCGCAACCACAGCGTCGCCTGATAGCCATTTACAGCAATCATGTTAGCCAGGGCAGTCCCAAAACTACCGCCACCTAAAATAGCCACCTTATTGTTTTTATTATTAACCACTAAAGCCTCAAAAAAGAGCATGTAATGATACTTATTATAGGTTCTAGAGCTCGGGATGTCAGCCGTAAATGACGAGGCACCTCATGGAGGCGCCTTAATCAGATAAGCACAGCCCTAACCAAACATAAGCCTGTTTAGCTCCTGCACAAACTGAGCCGGATTTTCAAGCGGCCGTCCGGCTGATAATGCTGCCTGATCAAAGAGAACCCCCGCGAGTATAGCGGCTGCCTCTTCATCAGATTCAGCACTAAGCTTACTGACTAGAGGATGCTCCATATTGATTTCCAAAATAGGCTTTGATTCAGGCACTGCCTGCCCTGCAGCTTCCATAATCTTACGCATTTGCTCTCCCATATCATTATCGCCTACCACTAAGCACGCAGGAGAGTTCGTCAATCGCGTGGTGGTACGCACATCATCTACTCTTTGTTCAAGTAGACTCTTAATTCGCGCGATGAGATCAGCATTATCATCAGACTTGGGGTCTTTTTTAGCTTCTGGATCAGCATCTTTTTGAGTTGAATCTCCGGTTATCTTGCTTAGGTCAAGTTCGCCACGAGCAACGTCTTGAAAGGACTTACCATCGAATTCGGTCAGGTAGCCCATCATCCACTCATCGATGCGATCGGACATCAGTAGCACTTCAATACCGTGCTTGCGAAAAACCTCTAAGTAAGGACTATTGTTAATGATTGAGTAACTGTCTCCAGTAACGTAATAAATCTTGTCCTGCCCTTCTTTCATTCTTTCAATATAGTCGGCTAGGCTAACCGAAGGAACCGCGCCATCAACGGTAGAGCTTGCGAAACGAAACAGCTTAGCAATTTTTTCACGGTTTCCATGATCTTCACTTGGACCTTCCTTCAAAACAGCGCCAAATTGTGACCAAAATGTCGCGTACTTCTCAGGTTCGCTAGTCGACATCTTACTTAGCATATCAAGAACACGCTTGGTTAAAGCGGCCCTAATGCTGTCAACTAAAGGCGTTTTTTGGAGGATTTCCCGAGAAACATTCAGTGGTAAGTCTGTACTATCCAGAACTCCTTTAACAAAGCGCAAATACATGGGCATGAACTGTTCGGCGTCGTCCATAATAAATGTTCGCTTTATGTACAGCTTAATGCCGCGTGAAGCTTCACGCTGGTATAGATCCATTGGCGCCATGCCGGGGATGTAAAGTAGGCTTGTGTACTCTTGCTTTCCCTCGACGCGGTTATGACTCCAGGTTAATGGCTCTGCAAAATCACTTGAGACATGTCGGTAGAACTCTTTGTATTCATCGTCTGTTACATCCGATCGAGATCGAGTCCATAACGCCTTAGCATCGTTAACCGCCTGCCACTCGGGGGCACTCTCAATAATCGTTTCCTCATCCCCCACTTCCTCGGACTCCATGCTCGGCATAGGAGGCACGATCTGCTTTAGCATTTCCACAGGTATGGCAATATGATCTGAATACTTTTTAACAATACTACGGAGCCGCCAATCATTAGCGAACTCAGCTTCATCAGACTTTAGGTGCAATGTGATTTGCGTGCCCCTCTCAGCACGGTCGATAGGCTCTAACTGGTAATCAGCTTCGCCATCACAGCTCCAGCGAACTCCCTCTGAAGATGCAGCGCCGGCACGACGTGTCTCAACAACCACTCGATCAGCGACTATAAATGAAGAATAAAAACCAACACCGAATTGGCCTATCAGCTGTGAATCCTGCTGTTGATCTCCTGTTAGATTCTTCAAGAAATCAGCAGTTCCAGACCGTGCAATAGTACCCAAATTAGCGATCACCTCGTCACGCGACATTCCAATTCCGTTATCTGAAATCGTAATCGTTTTGGCTTCTTCGTCAACACCAATGCGAATATGGACCTCCCCTTCGTCTTCATAAAGAGCTGTATTCTCTAACGCTTCAAAGCGAAGCTTGTCAGTCGCATCCGATGCATTCGATATCAATTCTCTTAAAAAAATCTCCTTATTTGAATACAGCGAATGGATCATAAGATGAAGTAGTTGCTTTGCTTCAGTTTGAAAACCTAATGTCTCTGCGCCTGCCTTTGCTTTAGCTGTCATTCTTTTATGCTCTCCTGATGTGTATAAAATATTTAGTTGTTTAGACTCTGCTTCTCGAGATGGGGGCAAAGTAGCGAATTTCAACCTTTATAAAGGATATTACGGAAGTAAAAAGTGACACCGTGCCGTCGCTATAGGCGTCGCCGGATCATCCTGCCACGCCGTGGCTGACACATTGACAAGTTTCTTGCCCTGCCTGAGTACGGTGCAATTAGCATAAATCGTTTTATAACGGCCCGGTCGTAAATAATCGAGAGAGAAATCGACTACTTTAGGGACCGCGTTTACATCTAAGACATAGAGGATCTCTATGGCCGCTGAAAGCTCCAAGAACCCACCAATCACACCACCGTGAATCGCAGGCAACGACGGGTTGCCAATATTGCTCGATCGCCTCTCAAGCCAGTATATGACGGCTTCTTTTTCTACTTTAGCCTGTGTACCAATGAAACTGCTATAAGGAATAAGATCTAGAATCATTTGTGGCTTTTTAGCCTGTCGAGCAGCAATAATCACCTGCGAGATCTCGTCCTGATCCAACTTGTTATCACTAGAGGATTGATTCACTTGGCCTCCTCTAACTTTTCAGCAGAGGACTTTTTGTTCGAGTTAAACAACCTATTTAGCCTGCGTCGTAAGATATCAGAAAACCGCATGCCCTCAGCATCGACTTTCATAAAGGTGGCCACACAATGAGCAATTGGATTATCTTCATCTTCTTGCCAAGCAGAGCCTCTGCAAAAGATCACATTGGTGGTATTGCGATAGACCTTCGCGGACACATAAATTGGCTTGTTAGGTTCAGCAGGATGCATGTAATCGAGGCGCAGGTCCATAGTGGGTGTAATAGCCCTTCGCTCTAATACGGTAATCGCTGCGCAGCCACAACAGGTATCGAGTAGACTGACAATGACCCCACCGTGAACTACCCCCGTAATTGGATTGCCAATTACCTCTTCTTTATAGGGAAAGGTCATTTCGACCTCTCCTCGCCCGACTCGCGTGAGCTTAAAACCCAGAGCGGCGCCATGACCTGAGCGCTCCATGGCAAACTTTAGAGCCGGCTTAAATATCGCTAACTTTAGATCAAACCCCATACTCTCACCTTATCGGACAAAGTCTAAAAGGAACCAAGCTAATCTAGATCAAGCAAGGCTATCCTCAGCAACAAAATATTTAGGATCTTCAATAACATTGACTTCAACAAGGTTACCCGCCTTGTTAAGTAGCTTTCTGCATTCGTTACTCAGATGAACTAAATGTAGCGTTTTACCTGCATTAAGATACCGCTCTGCCAGAGTATCAATAGCATCAAGACCTGAGTGATCTGCAACCCTAGACCGCGCGAAATCAATAATAACATCATCATTATCTTGCTTGGGATCAAACCGCTCCAAAAATGACGTCACCGACCCGAAGAACAATGGACCGGTCACTGCGTAGACAGTTGAACCCTTATGGTCCTCTCGCGTGTCAATTCTAATATGCTTGGCATGCTCCCAGGCAAATACTAAAGCAGACACAATTACTCCTACGACCACGGCTGCGGCCAAGTCCGTCGCTACTGTAACCCCAGATACCAGAATCAGAATCAATGCATCAGAACGAGGTACCTTGCCAACAATACGGAAACTACTCCACTCAAATGTACCAATAACCACAATGAACATAACCCCAATTAGAGCAGCTAAAGGAATGCGTTCAATAAGAGGAGACGCAAACAGAATAAAAATAAGTAAAAACATCGCCGCAGTAATGCCTGAAGCCCGACCACGGCCACCAGAGTTAACATTGATCATGCTTTGCCCAATCATAGCGCAGCCACCCATCCCACCAAACAAACCCGTAACAGTGTTAGCAACGCCCTGCCCGATGCACTCTCGATTGCCACGCCCACGAGTCTCAGTAATTTCATCTATGAGTCGTAATGTGAGTAATGATTCTATCAAACCAATCGCCGCCAGAATAATCGCGTAAGGCAATATTATAAAGAAGGTATCGAGATTATAGGGTACCGCTGGGAGGCTAAATGCTGGGAACCCACCGGCAATAGAAGCTATGTCTCCGACTACACGGGTGTTCAGATCTAACCCAAATACTAGGAGCGTAACCACCACAATAGCGATCAGAGATGAAGGAATAGCCTTAGTAAAACGAGGTAAGAAATGGATGATAGACATGGTCAAAAAAACCAAGGCTATCAGCATATAAAGCTGTTCACCTTGTAACCAAGACACATCAACAATAGACCCTTGCATAAACGTTCCATGTAGCCAGCCAGGTTCGCCCACATTACCAAACTGACCCAACTGAGCTAGAAAGATTACAATAGCAAGCCCGTTCACAAATCCTAGCATTACCGGGTAAGGCACCATTCGGATAAACTTACCCAACTTTAGGACCCCAGCGGTGATCTGCAAGAGACCCATCAATATTACGGTTACAAATAGGTATTCAACACCATGATCCGCAACAAGAGAAACCATCACTACGGCTAAAGCACCAGTAGCACCACTAATCATGCCCGGCCGGCCGCCAATACAAGCAGTGATCAAACCAACCATGAATGCGGCATAGAGGCCTACCAACGGGTCAACACCGGCAACAAAAGCAAAAGCAACGGCTTCTGGCACGAGTGCCAGAGCAACAGTTAAACCGGAAAGTACGTCATTTTTAAGCGTTGCAACTTTACTGAACTGAAATTCGAACATTAATACATTTTCTCTTCATGAGTGTTGTGTGTAGCGGACATCAAAACTTAATAACCACTAATTGCTGCGGCCGCGACCGGAACCGCGGTTTGAATTACCACCTGATGGTCGGTTTCGACCTGAAGAGGCACTAGAAGTCTTTCTAGCACTTGCATAGGGGGACGCTCCCTTCGTCGACGGTCTAGTCGCAACATCACCAGCCCCGGCGTCTGATCTTCTGTTACCCGAGTTAGATTGCTCCCTATTTCCACCGGCGCTGTGAGTTTGGTTTTGGCCACCTCGTTTGAACTTATTACCAGGCTTAGGGCCTTGCCCATACGCCGCTCGACGCTTAGTGTTCGATGAATTATTATTATGCGGTGTATTATCAGTGTTGTTCGTTTGGCTATTTAGAGGCTTGCGAGGCTTGCTCGCTCTCACAGGACGATTTAGCGTTGTTTCTTTGACCGTCTGTTCGGGTTCAAAACCCTCAATTTCTTTTCGCGGTAACAGTCTTTGCGTTAGCCGTTCTATATCAGATAGCAAATCAACTTCTTCCGCACTCACAAAAGATATAGCTTCGCCCGTCGCGCCGGCACGCCCTGTGCGGCCAATGCGATGAACATAGTCTTCAGACACATTAGGCAAGTCAAAGTTAACAACATGAGGCAATTGCTCAATGTCCAGACCACGCGCAGCAATGTCAGTGGCCACAAGAATACGGATTTCACCCGCTTTAAATCCAGCCAGTGCCTTGGTTCGCGCGCCCTGGCTTTTGTTGCCATGGATGGCCGATGCCACGATACCCTGTGACTCAAGATGTTTAGTTAATTTGTTAGCCCCATGCTTAGTTTTGGTAAAAACCAGAGCTTGGCTCCAGCCACCATCTTTAATAAGTTTGGTCAAAAGTGGTG
>MDTF01004404.1_pt1 | contig 30830 bp, 33 predicted proteins | sample 811191 | NCBI WGS metagenome assembly MDTF01 (sample SAMN05326649, study PRJNA326480) | marine metagenome | isolation source: seawater | place: Southern Ocean | collected 2011 | reverse complement strand
TTGCTCCACGAGTTGCTCCACGAGTTGCTCCACGAGTTGCTCCACGTGTTACTTCTACATGTTTAGGTTTCTTAAATACCATGAAAGACAAATAAATCAAACCTGTATTTTCTGTTGATTTTTCCATACCCAATACTAACTCTTCTTCTGTTGGTTCATATCCAATATCCATTGCTCTCTTTGTAGACCATTGATAGCTTGCGTGAGGATTTTGATCAAAGTTAAAGTTATCCCCATTGTTAGCAGGAATATTCCACATTGTACCATCCCTTCTAATATTATTTGGGATAGTTGAAAAATCACTTGTATATTCAGGATAATTATTATCAACAGCAAAGCCAATAGCATAATCATTATTGTAATCATCATTGGTATTGATTGAAATATTTCTTAGTTTAATTACAATTGGACCTTCATTTGTAATAATACGATACCCTTTCATATAATTATCTCCTTCACCAGATTCAAATACTTCTACATTATAATTATCATAAAAATTCTTTCGGTCTGTTTCGTTTTTGCAGATTTCGGAATCTTTTCCCTCTCCAAAGTCGATGTTGAGACTAACATTGTGGTTGTTAGTGTTGTAGGACAAGTTGATGGTATCAGTGTTGGTAGAGAACATTATTTATTGATAATAATAAAATAAATATATCTTATCAATTTTTATATTTTATTATATCATTATTAGTGTTAGAATATATAAGTATATATATTAAATATATATATAATGACTGATAATTATAAAATTATTTTAAAAAATAATAATAATGATATAGCAAATCATATTTATTTAAAAATTAAAACAGTTAGATCATCAAACAAAGAATGGCTTGTATCAAAATTAAAAAGGTATATTTATGATCATTTAAAACTACCAATATATGAAAAAAAAAATATTGAAGAAATAATATTTAATTATGGAATACAAAATGCAATACAGTATTATATATTAAATAAAATAAAATTCGAAGATATAATGGAATTTATAGAAAGTGATGAAAATGATATTATATATGGCATTGCCTTTAATATTGTTTATGAAAAGTTTGAATATAGAATTGTAAATTAATAATAATTAATATTTATTGTTTCCATTTATTACCACATATTAAACAATTCATGAATAAAGTCGATGCTTCATCTCCTGAACGTGTTTGTAATTCATAATAACTTACTTTTTTACTTTTACATCTCATACATGTAATCATTTCTGACATTGCTACCAATTTAATTTCATAGGCCGCTTTGAATCTTCTTTGATTCTTTTCAATAATATCTTTCCATCTTTCGGGAAAGATATTTTGATATTGCATATATGGTAGCATATGTGGTGTAAACTCTTTTTTTTTAACCATACGTTGATATAGATCTTTATTACCAACATAGCTGTCTTTTTTAATATTTGAATAAATACTTCTTGATATATTAACATATGTTTCAATCAATATTTGATTTTTCCACGATAATTGTATACCACTATTATTAGCATAGTCTATAGTATAATTAAATATACCTATTTCTAAATCTTTTGCGTAAATCTCAGAAATTTTAAGTTTTTTAATAATCAAATCTATAAAATCATTTCTGACTTTATGTTTATTATTTTCATAATAAGAAATATTTTCTACTAATTCATTTTCAATTTTAGTATGTTTTTTTATTTCATCTTGTAGATTATAAAATATATAATCGCTTGACAAATCCATATTTACAATGTAATAAATATTACCTATCATTTTTTTATATCAATTAAATAAAAAATGATATAATAGTTATTATAGCATTATTACACAATAATGAATAACATAAATTTAAATGAATATGTAACTGATGAAATTAATATTATTGAAATTTATTTTATTAATAAAATAACTAATAATAAAAATATAATCGATGTTAAAATGCAAGATAATATTGATGATAAAATTAGCAAATCATATAAAAAATTTAGAGAAGAAAAATATAAAATGTATTTTATGAAAGATAAAATATACACTTATGAAATATCAAACGATAATCAATATGTAACATCAAAAAATAAAAAAACAAATGGTATTTTAAAAACAAAAAAAGGAAATATATATATTGTCGGATCAAAAATAGATAAATATCCTCAACATGTATTTCCATGTACAAATGATATTGATAATATAAGCGAAATTTCAATATCAGAATATAAAATAACAAATAGAATATCACTTATTATAAAATGCAATATCGTAGATAATACTAAAACTCTTTTAATTGAATATAAACATTCATTAAATGTTGAATTAGATAAAATAATGGAAATTATTAATAAATTGGTTAAACATATTGAAGTAATTTTAACAAATTAGGATAATAAAAATTTTATGTTTATTATATTTTACAGAATATTAAATAATTAAATTTATTTTTTGCCCCATTTTAAAGTTTAAAGGGTGTAACAATAAAAAAAAATTGATAGTATATATATAAAAGTATTGAAAGATATAATATAGCATAAATAATGTCTGCGATTATTGATTATGATAACTTTCTATCATTTGTAAATAAAATGAATAGTAAATCTAATGATGATGGAATTATATCTAATTATAAAGATATTTACGACGGATATACAACATATATGGTATCAAAAAAGTATAGTAATGCAAATATTAAAATTGCTAGAATGAATTCAGTGATCAATAGTTATATTGAATATTCAAATATTGAATATAACAGAAAATTACTCGAAAATCACTATAAAACAAAATACTATGACTCATTTAATATGATTTTAAATCCTCCAAAATGTTTGTTTACAGCAGCAGCAAGAGAAAAAAGAATTAATGCCGAAAATGAAAAAAAAGAACAAGAAACAGATGATATCAAACATCATTACGATGAAATTAATAGAATGTACAAATATTATTATGAGCTTTCACTTAAAAAAAATGATGACAAAAATGAAAATTATGAAGAAAATTTTACTGAAGAAGATATTAATGAGTATTATTCAACAACAGATAGTGATGATTATAATTATGATAGCGATAATGAATCAGATTACTATTCAGATGAAAATTAATTTCACTTAGCTTTTACATCAATAGTATATTTATATACTATTTGTACACCTTTTATTTCAATTACTTTAGGAGTTTTCAACTTTATACGTTTGGCAACATATTCATGAATTTTTTTTTCAGATCCTATCGTGGTTTCGCGTAATGATAAATTAATTTGTTTTTTTGTTTTATGTTTAGTTTTAGCAGCATTTTTAAATAATTGCGATGCCGCTTTTTTAGCAGCTGCTTGTGGATTCTTTGACGTATATCTTCCACCAGATTTTTCTACATTCGATGACTCAACAGTAAATGTTCTCTTATCTCCTACCATTTTTATTTACCTATTATATTACTATAAAATTTTTTAACATATGGATTAATTTTAAAAGAGCTTTTATCAACATTGATTATTTTAATACAATTTAACTTTTTTGCTCTTGATAATGCTGTATATGTTTGTCCATAAGCAAATATATTTTCTCCTAAATCTAATTCAACAGCATCTATAGTCATTCCCTGAGATTTATGAATAGATAATGCATAGCTTGTTTTAATCGGCATATGATATATATTAGAATTTTTTTTATTTAAAATATCTTTAAAATAATTAATAGTATGTATATTATGTTTGACATCTTCAATTATTACAAAATCATTTTCTAAAATTCTAATTATACCACGAGTACCATTCACAATTCCTTTACTAATATCGATATTTCTCGTAATAATAACTTGAGAATTCTCTATTAATTCTACATCATAATTATCTTTTTGTACACAATTATTAAAGATAGCTTTATAAATTTTAGATTTATTACCATTCTTTTTTAATTTTTCTAATTCTATATTATTAATTTTATCTACATCAATATTAATTGGATATAATTTTGTTGGAATTATATCATGTGAAAATTCTGTCAATTTTAAATTATTTAGTACTTTAATTATATTGTCAGTACACTTTCCTTTTCTAACAATCCTAAGAATATTTTGAAATAATTCATCTTCACTTTGTCTTACTAATTCTTCTAATATAATAATATTAATATTTAGTTTATCCCATAGAGAAGATAGAAAGCAATATAAACCTTTAACTGGTGCAAGTTGACAAAAATCACCTACAAATATCATTTGTATTCCTCCAAATGGTTTTTCCTCATTCGCTTTATCATTATGAGATTTAATATGTGATAATATATTTGATATCTTTTCAAATAATAAATTATCTAACATAGATATTTCATCAATAATTAATACTTCCAAATCCAATAATTTTTTATATAAAACGCTATTACTCCTTATATTATTTATAATATCATTTGTATTTTTATTACCTAATCCAATACCTAAAAATGAATTAATTGTTTGTCCATTTATTAATACAGCGGCTGTTCCTGTTGTTGCTGTTAATCCATATTTTTTCTTACTTATTTCTAATAATTTAATTATGTATTTTATTGTAAATGATTTTCCTGTACCACCAGGACCTGTAATAAATATATTACCCCCTTTCAATACAGTATTTACTGCCTCGCTTTGCTTTATATTTAACGATTCCATTATATATTATAAAATAAATATTAATATCAATTTTTTTAATAGTGTTTAAACATTATAATTATAAATTATAAATTATAAATTGATAAAAAATAAGTTAAATTGTTATTTATTACACCTTTGAACATTAAAAACACAGACTTTCTAATATTTAGGATGATTAACCAAAATTGTTAATTTTAGTTAATTTATAAATTTGATTTAAAAATAAAAATTATTAACAATATGTAAAGAAAATGCTTAAATATAGTTGCGAAAGATGTGGAACGGATTTTTCTCAAAAATCACACTATGATTCTCATAATAGACGCAAAACGTCTTGTGAAAACAATTCTGATAAAAATAAGGCAGTTGAAGAAAAATTGATTGTTAAAAATGAAGAAGTAATCGTAAATTCGGACACTATGCAACCAAATGAAAACCAAAGTAATCAAGTAAAATACATTGATCTATTTTGTGGAATGGGGTCATTTCATTATTCATTTCAAAAGTTAGGATTTAAATGTGTTATGGCTTCTGATATTTATAAACCAGCAAAAGAAAATTATAAAAAAAATTATAATATAGATGTTTTAGGTGATATTTGTGATATTAAACCATCCAGTATTGAATCATACGATATTCTATGTGCTGGGTTTCCTTGTCAGCCATTCTCACAAGCAGGAAATCATAAAGGATTTAATGATAGTAGAGGAACTATGTTCTCACAAGTAATGAGATTTGTAAAAACAAATATACCAAAAGTTGTGATATTAGAAAATGTCCAAGCTCTTTTGAATCATGATAAAGGTAAAAGTTTTGCTAAAATTAAAGAAGAATTAGAAAATGAAGGATATAATGTTGTTTATAAGGTTCTAAAATGTAGTGATTATGGAATCCCACAAATGAGAAAAAGATTATTTATAGTTGGGTTTAAAAATATTGAAGTGAATGATTTGGATAATTTCTTTGAACTTAGTAAGTATAAAAAAAATACTACACTTACTGATTATCTTGGACAAAACTTTAAAAAAGATGTTTCCTATACTCTAAGATGTGGTGGAAAACATTCTCCAATTGATGATAGACATAATTGGGATGGTTATTGGGTAGATGATAAAGAATATAGGTTGACAATTGATGATGGATTAAAGTTACAGGGGTTTTATAATTATGATTTTGTAGGAAACAAAAATGAAAAATGGAAGATGCTTGGTAATACTATTCCAACTATATTTACTGAAATTATTGGAAAACAGATAATTAAACATACTTCATTTAATTCTAATGTGTAAACTTCCTTTATATTTAATTGAACCATCAGGTTTAATGTCATTAAATACCCATGGTTTACAATATTCATTCAATACTTTTGGCATACCTTTATCTCTCAATGATATAACTATTTTATCATAAATAGATTCAATGTATACTTTTTTTTTTTGTATATTATCGTATTTTCTAAAAATAATTTTATCACTTTGATAAGTCATTATAGCATCTGATTTACACTTACTATATCCTTTACCAGTACCATCAAATACGAAGTATGATAAAATTTCTAAAAATTTTTCTTTCAACAAATAGTCATCTTTTAAACACATCAAATTACTAATAGGTGTATCTTCACCAATTATTTTGTTTATCCTTTTATCAATATATTCTTGAAGTATTTTATCCAAACAAGATACATGATCATTAAATATACCGCCTTCCTGGAATATTTTTGCACTTCTAGGAGTATGATTTAATATAGATGGATTTGCTCCATTTTTACTTTTAATAGATATACTATATACATTATTTGTTTTTTTCATCCTTATTTTACAATCAGCTTTGTAAACACAAGGTGTCTTTGATAATTTATTTATATCGACTATTTCATCATCAGTATCTATATTAAGAATGCTTATACCTTCGGATGCTTCTTCTCCAAATATCTCTATTAATTTACCAAATTCATTCATTTCATTAAGATTATATAGTTTTAATAGTAATAAAACCTCATCTTTTTCTCCTATATTTTGATTATTTTTAAGTATATTTATTCTTGCCAATAAATATTTATCTTTTTTTTCTAAATTTTCATTTATTTCCTGTTCTTTATGATAAAGTTTTTTGTATTTTTTTATCTTTAACTTTGTTGATTCAGGTTGTTTTTCTACACCTTTAATTTGACTGGTAGTTTGTTCAAAAGACATAATGTGTTCTTTGAGTATAAAAATAAGTATTTATTTTAAATCAATTTTTTCTAAATTGTTAAATTATATTATAATACCTACGCATAAAAGTAGTGATTATAAATTATCAGCAGTTAAATACTATTTATCTCATTCTAAAATTCAAGTGCAAACCTGTAAAATATTAGGTTGTTCTGAAAGAAAAGAGATTATACATATACCAATCATATTGTATATAATAAAAAATGATTAACTTATATTACATGTTTGCTATAAATATATTATTATGGAATATACAAAGAAAACATTGTCAGAATTAAATACGATAGTAGGTGAAGATATGCTTGATTTAATTCAATATATTCACGAAGACGAAAGTGATTGGTATGAAGATTCTGATCTTAAAAAAATTATTTATAGATTAATTTTTATAGAAGAAGAAGATAATACTTATAGTAATATTAATATAGTTAACGAATACCATTTCCTAATTGCTCTCGCATTGTATAAAAATAAATACAATAAAGAGTATCTTATTAATTGGAAAAAGCCGGCTGATTTCATATACAAAGATTTAGCATATTTAATAATATTAACTTATTTCAAATTATCTGATGATAGTCATTTCATTAAAAATAAAATTGAATGATTATTTACACGGTAGTCTGAAAAAAAGTGAGCTCTATGTAAAACCATAAAATATATATTACAATCTTTATTATATTTAAGGATTTAATGTTAATTTATATTGAATATTTTAATTTTAGCATTTAATATGTTCTAATTGATTTAAAAAATGATTAATTATATATTATAGTTTTATTATCAAATATGCTTAAAACAACAGTTCCCAAATATGATATACAAGAAGAGATGGATATTCTAACAACGCCTTTTGTAATGCCAGTAAAGGGAGGTTTTCAATCTGGATATTCAAATATGCTTAAAATAACAGTTCCCAAATATGATATACAAGAAGAGATGGATATTCTAACAACGCCTTTTGTAATGCCAGCAAAGGGATGTTTTCAATCTGGATATTCAAATATGAATTAATTTACTTTAATTAAACGTAAAAATAACTTATTAAATAATATAATTATAATACTTATTTAATATTTTATAGCTATATTTGGATAAAGTGTTTTAAAAAAAGAATATATGTTTTGATTGAAATCTAATTTATTATTTATTTTAAAATTATTAATCAAGTTTTTTGATTCAAAATCACCATGTATCCAATAATGTATCATAATAGGATTCATTTGATATTTACCAGATTTAACCATATTCCAATCATTTTCAGAGAATAATATATTATCTAATTTTAAATCATTGATAGGGTATATTAATTCTCTATCTTCTATTATATGTATAGTATCATCACTATTATTTGTTTTTTTATATTTCTCTATTTGCATTTTAATATAATTTCCTCCAAATATATCAAATTTTGAAAATATATTATATCCATGATGATTTATATTTATAGGTATGTCATCTAAAAGTCTTTTAACAAATATATTATTTTTATTAGCAGCAAAAAAAGCGTTACAAATATATTTATCATCATTATATAAAGCTTTTGTTTGACAAGAAGGCTCGTATGATATATAAAACTTGTCACATTTTAAATCTAGTAATTCTTCAAAATCTCGCATTACCAATACATCTAAATCGATATATATACCTCCATAATGATAAATAATAATAATTCTACTAATATCTCCTCTTTGTACTCCAGTTCTTGCAGAAGCATATATATTATAAAAATTAGGATAATGAAGATTAATTAAATTTGTAATATCTTTATCAGACCATAGTCTAAATTCATAACCTTTGTTTTTTAATTTTTTTACATTTTCATCATATATACTTTTAATAATAGGTGGTAATATATTTGATTTCCACGTTTGATGTATTATTTTAGGTATCATATTTAATAAAAATATTAGATATTGTTTATATAATATTATTTTAAGCAGAGTTTTAATATTTTATCAGATAATACATCAATAGCAAATATTAGATTAATAATTTTAATATTACATATATTTAATTTAGGTACATATATAGATGTAACATTAAAGCTACCTATTATGTTTAGTACCCACATAAATTTAAAACATATTGTATACATATATATAGTGAAGTCTTCATTTTGTAAATTATAATTTATTAAAGAATCTCTGTAATAATATACGGGTAAAATATGAAGTATTATATTAAATATAATATATTCACAATTCAAAATAGTTCTTTTTGAAATATTATTAAATATTAATAGTTTTTTAAAAATTGGCTCTACACCTTGCAATTCTTCAAATAATATCCGTTTATCATATAAAATGAATCCATGAAAAAACATGAAAATTTGTAATGAATTCAATGCTATAAATTTATCTATTAATACATTTTTATTTAGATATATATTAGTATTTACATAATTCATTATTATCATAAAAATATTCCAATTTGTATACTGATTTATCTTTCTTTTTATAATAATATTTTCTATAAATATTTCTGTCAATTTTTTACTAACAGGCATTAATATCATTGTTGTTAGTAAAAAAAATTCAAAGTTTTCTATATCAGTAGTAGTAATTTTATTCATTATTTATTTAAAGTTTATATAATCTTATATATTTTAATTTAATGGAGATGATGTAATATCCATACCACAATATTCAACACTTTTTTCTTCAAAATCCTGTTTGATATAAATACCAATATTGATAGATTCTTCTAATAACCATTTGAAATTATTCCAAAATTCTTCTGTATGTCCGATACTATTTGAAGCGAGATGACCCATTTCATGTAAAACTACAAACATCATTGTATTAATATCAACCAATTCATTTTCATTTCTTAGACATAATATTATTTGCTCACCTTTATTTATTGAATAACTTGTATATCCAGGAGTATCTACACCTTCGCTTATTTTATCTGGTCTATAATTGTTAATTAGATTATCTACGCGAACATCATCATCACCATATGTTTTTTCAAGATGTTCTATTAATGTATTTAATCTCTTTTTAATTTTTGCAATTAAGTCAGCAGCATCTTTAGAATTTTCTTTAATTTGAACAGTATATTTTTCATTATCAAAACTACTCGTTACTTGTATTAAGTCTTTATTACTATAAAGCATAATAAAGTAATAAGATATTATAATAATTACAATGAGTATTATTAAACCCTCAGAACCTATTTCCATTCTCTATTTATTATAATTAATTAAAAATTGATTTTAATTATTTAAAAGTTTTAATACATTACTAATTATAATGGAATTTCCACGTAAAACGTATGAACCACTTGAAGTTAAAAAAGATATAGTTGAGTTTCAAATAACAGATATATATGTACCTGAAAATGATAAAAATAAAGGGAAAGACTATGATGAGTTATATACTTTATTGATATATGGAACATGTGAAAATGGTGCTACAGTGTGTGTTGACGTTCGTAATTTCACACCATTCTTTTATATTAAACCACCCGATTATTGGGAAGATTTAAGTGATTCAGCATTTGAAGGAAAGGTAGCTGAGTTCAAAGATTTTATGATGTCACAAAAATATACATCTAAATATATGAATCGTGAATATGAAAGGAAAATAATTCCAAATAATATGGAATCTCATTTTAAAGATTTAACAATTGTAAAACGAAAGGATTTTTGGGGATTTACAAATAGTAAAATATTTCGTTTCATGAAAATTTGTGTTAAATCTATGAAATTATATAATACTTTGAAATATTATTTTAAGTCTTTGGAAAAAAAAGGATTTAATGCATATGAAAGTAATATAGATCCATTTTTGAAATATTTGCATATTCAGGATATAAAACCATGTAGTTGGGTTAAAATAGAAAAATACAAAATTAATGAAGATATCAGTAGATGTGACTATAATATAGTTGTGAATCATAAAAACGTTATTCCTGTTGATAAGAATAAGATAGCACCTATATTAATTACTTCCTTTGATATTGAATGTACAAGTAGTCATGGTGATTTCCCTGTTGCGAGAAAAACATATAGTAAATTAGTACAAGATTTGGCACTTGTAGCAAAAGCAGGTTATGATTGTGATAAAGAATACCTAATTAATTGGATTCAAAATATTTATTTTGATGATATTATAATAGATGATATTACAAATCTTAAAATAAATAGAGTTTATTCTAAGAATAAAATAACAAATGAATATATACAAAAAATCCCATCATTATTGAAGCCAGTAATTGCTGAATTAATATTAATTCTTGAAAAAATTGCATCATCTGTAAATGATGAAGATGATGAAGAAGATACAAATATGACTGTTGCAGAAATCAATGCTGAAGAATTTAAAATATGTAAAATTTTAAATAATATTCTTATACCTCTGGAAGGTGATAAAATTATTCAAATTGGTACAACAGTACATTTATACGGTTCAGATAAGATAGTTTATAAAAATATTGTATCTCTAAATACATGCGATGACATATGTGATTGTGAAGTAATTTCTTGCAAAACTGAAAAAGAACTACTTAATAAGTGGAAAGATGTTATGAATAATCTTAATAGTGATATTATTGCAGGATATAATATATTTGGTTTTGATATGCCATATATATGGGATAGAGCTAAAGAACTTAATATCATAGATGACTTTAGTATTGGATTGGGAAGATTAATTACCAGAAAAAATGCACTTGTTGAGCAACAACTTTCTTCATCTGCAATGGGGGATAATATTCTAAAATATATTGATTATGATGGTATTGTTTTAATAGACTTATTAAAAGTTATGCAGCGTGATCAAAAATTAGATAGCTATAAACTTGATAATGTAGCTTCGATTTTCCTCGGAGATAAAAAGAATGATTTGAAACCTCATGAAATTTTTAGCAAATTCAAAGGAAATAGTTCTGATCGATGTGAAATTGCTAAATATTGTATTCAAGATTGTAGCCTTATTAATAGGCTTATTCATAAGCTTAAAATAATTGAAAACAATATTGGTATGGGTAATGTATGTCTTGTACCTCTTAACTTTCTATTCAGACGAGGTCAAGGTATCAAAATATTCTCGTTGATCTCCAAGCACTGTATGGATCGTGATACATTAATTCCAGTAATTAAATCATATAGTGAAAATACATTTGAAATTGAAGATGGATATGAAGGAGCAGTTGTTCTTGATCCTAAAGAAGGTATTTATTTAAACGAACCAATTGTAGTATTTGATTATGGTTCTCTATATCCATCATCTATGATTGCAAGAAATTTGTCTCATGATTGTTATTTAATTGACGAAAAATATAGGGTTGAAGATCCAAATATAGATTATATGGATGTTTCTTATGATTTATATGAGGGTAAAGGAGATAAAAAAAAGAAAGTTGGTGAAAAAGTGTGTACATTTGTTCAATATAAAGATGGTAAAAAAGGTATAATTGCTGATATTTTGGATATGCTACTTAAAAAACGTAAAAGTACTCGCAAAAAAATTGAATATAAAACTATCAAATATAAAAATGGTAAAATTATATCTGGTATTTGTAATGAAAAAGAGGATATATATGAAGTATTTGATGTAGATACTGATAATAAAATAACAATTGAGAAAAATGATGTATATAGTATCGAAGAAACATATAATATTTTCGAACAAGATGTATTTGATGCATTGCAATTAGCATATAAAATTACTGCAAATTCTCTATATGGACAAATAGGAGCAAGAACGTCTTCTATTTATCTAAAAGAAATTGCAGCATGTACAACAGCAACTGGTCGCGAAATGATTATGATGGCTAAAAAATTTGTCGAAGATAATTATGATGCAGATGTAATTTATGGTGATACGGATTCTATATTCTGTAAGTTTCCATTAAAAGATGGAGAAGGTAATATAGTTCAAGGAAAAGACGCAATACAATATGCTATTGAAGTAGGTGTTAAAGTCGAAAAAGAAATTGCTAAAATTATGCCTAAACCACAAAAACTAAATTATGAGAAATCTCTTTATCCATTTATCTTATTTAGTAAAAAAAGATATGTAGGTAATTTATATGAATTTGATGTTAACAAATATAAACAAAAATCGATGGGTATTGTATTAAAAAGAAGAGATAATGCTCAAATTGTTAAGAAGATATATGGTGGTGTAATTGATATCATTTTGGAAAAGCAAGATTTACAAGCATCTATTGAATTCCTACAAGATGAACTATCTGATCTTGTTGATGGCAAAGCTCTTATAAGTGATCTTGTTATTACAAAAAATTTACGCGCATCATATAAAGATCCTTCTAAGATTGCACATAAAGTTTTGGCTGATAGAATAGGTGCGAGAGATCAGGGAAATCGCCCAGTTGTAAATGAAAGAATACCATATGTTTATATTAAAACAAATAGTACAACTGGTCTACAAGGAGACCGAATTGAAAATCCCGATTTCATTTTAGAGAATAGATTAATACCTGACTATTTACATTATATCACTAATCAAATTATGAAGCCACTATTGCAATTATACGCACTTTGTTTAGAAGAATTGCCAGGATATGATAAAGATGATGATTTTTGGAAAGAAATAGACCTAAATCTGCAAATTAAACCATTATATCAAGATGAAATTAGAAGAAAAAATCGTATTAATAGTCTTAAGTTACAAATGGTGAAAGCACTTTTATTTGATAAATTTATTGAAATTTTATCAGAACCTAAAAAACCTCGTGGAAAAAAAAATAAAGAAATTCAAAATAAAGAAAGTAATATTATAGTTGATACAACAGTTGAAAAAATAAATGATAAAAAAATAGATACAAGTGTCCCTGATGGTGTAGCAAAAGTAGATATTAAAATAACTAAAAATCAAAAAACAAGTAAAATAGTAGCTACCGCATATATTGTAAATAATAAAAATAAAATATGGAAATATAATAATGATGATTGTAGTAATAAAGAAGACGAAACTTTAAAAATAATTAGTGAAATATTGAAACTAAATTCTGAGCAAACTTATATCATATCGCTTAATAATAAAGCTTTCGTAAAGGATTATAATGAAGCTTTACTTAATTACCAAGACTTAATAAAAAAGCAAGATAGTAATATGATTAAAAATATATTCGAAACACAAAATTTAGGTGCACTAAAATTAATTAATAAAATTCGCAAGTTTTCTGATATAATTATAAATTACAAATCGTTTTCATTTGTTATTAAATAGGTATTTAATAATAAAGTTAGCTTTCTCTTTACCAATTCCTTCAATTTTACATAATTCTTTATTTTTATTTTCAGAATCATTTAATGAAATTATTAATGATATCATATTAGGATAATAATTTGAAATATTCTTAGCTATAATATTAGAAATATATGGTATTTGTGATAATTGCATAATATAACAAGATTTTTCATCAATATTTTCAATTTTCTTTTTTTTCAATTTGATACAACTTGTATAATCTATAGGTACTTCTTCTCTATTATCAATAAAATTTTGAGGTTTATCAATTATTTTACTTGAAATCGTTAAAATTAATGTTGCGGTTTCATTTATATTTTTTGTATATAATACTCTAATATTATCTCTAAACATTGTATGTAGATAAGCTCCTTGCAACATTCGTGATTTATTAAATGTTTTTGAAGATAAAACATCGTCACCTTCAATAATGTAAGATATTTGCTTTTGCGTGTAATTAGATAACATACGTGTTTTTTGCTCTTTATATCTACCATCTTGTATCGAAGATTGTAAATCTGATGTAGTTTTTCTTTCAAAAATAAATAAAATATCATTAAATATGATATGTATATCACCCAAATCAATACAACTTTTGACAATTTCAATTTTATCTTTATAAATATCTAAATCACGTGATATTATATATTCGTATAATTGATGTTCTCTTGAATCTATTATAATTATTAATTTATTTGACATAATAATTAAATTAATAACTATTTATTTATATATAAAAATTGATTACTTTATTATATGAAAAAATAAATAATCAAATGGCTATGGTAACAACGCAACAATACTTCACCTGTCCTATCACACACAATATCATGAATGATCCGTATGTAGATAATGAAGGTAACTCTTATGAAAAGGTAGCGATCGAACAATGGCTTTTGAATAATAATACTTCTCCAATTACAAGATCTCATCTATCAATTTCTAATTTGAAACCAAATAGATCTTTAAAAGAAGCAATTGAAGCATTTTTGAATACCAATGTAACTACTTCTGTACTTCCACAAGTAAACGATAAATTATTTAAATGTGAAGAAAATCCTATTAAAGTAATAAAATCTGTTATTAAAAATGACGATAATACAATTGTAAATGTTTCAATTGTGCCAAATAAAGGTAAAATTGAAGTTCCAAATGATATTGTAGTAGTTGTTGATGTATCTGGATCGATGTCTTCACCAGCTTATATTGAACAAAATAAAAAACATATTGACGTTGGATTCACAATTCTTGATATCACTAAACACTCTATTAAAACAATTATTGAATCACTTAATACAAATGATAGAATTTCAATTGTTACATTTTCAGATGTGGCAAAAGTAATTTGTGGAATGACGGAAGTTACAAATTTTAATAAAACTTACTTGAAATCATTGGTAAATAATTTAAAAACCGAAGGTTGTACTAATATATGGTCAGGTCTCAATCTTGGATTAAAACAATTTTCAGTAAATAATAATAGTCATAATAAATCATTGATGTTCATGACTGATGGTATTCCAAGTTCTCATCTTCTGCCACCAAGAGGTATCATAGATAGTTTAAATAAAGCTATGAAGTCTCAGGAAAATTGCCCAACAATTTATACATTTGGATTTGGTTATTCATTAGATACTAAACTGTTATCTGATATTGCTAATATAGGTAATGGCACATTTGCATTTATTCCCGATTCGGGTTTTGTAGGAACAGTTGTTATTCATGCAATGGCAAATATCAAAACAGTTTGTGCAACAAATGCCAAACTTAAGATTATTACAAATAATGAAATTAAGAAAATCCATGGATATAAAAATGATAGTTTAATTGATCTTAATACAATTAATTATGGTCAAAATAAAGATATTGTAATAGTTTTGGAAAGTAATAGTAATTGTAATATTGAATTAGAATATTATTCATATAATAATAACCTTGTAACACTTTCTTCTGTATCATATGAATTTACTTATAATACTGATGATACTGTTATGAGATTAGAATTTGTTGATTTATTGAATAATATTATTCAAACTATGCCAAATGTAAATGATTCTTCAAAACTAATAAATCTATTTACTAATAAATATAATAATGATAGTTACATTATTAATGATATAAATGAACAAGTAAAGTTAGCTATTTCAAATAATACCATTTATAATAAATGGGGGAAGAACTACATTTATTCATTGATGTATGCTCACAAGGAGCAAAAATGTAATAATTTTAAAGATAAAAGTGTTTCTGTATATGGTGGTGAATTATTTAATAAAATTGTAGAAAATATTGATGAAATATTTGCCAATATGGATACACCAATACCATCTGTAGTTGTAAATAATTGTGATGTTTCACCAAAAGGTATGAATGGAACAATAGGTACAAATAATCCAACAATTGATTTCAGTCAAAGCTTTCATAATGCAAGTGGTGGATGCTTTCATGGAAATAGTAATGTAGAACTTAATTCAAATAATTTCAAAAAATGTAAAGATATTGAAAAAGGCGATATTGTAAAGACAGATGAAAAAAATACTGCTAAAGTAGTATGTGTTACAAAAATAAAATGCCATAATAATAAATGCGAAATGGTAAGTATAGGAAGTGATCTTATTATTACACCATATCATCCAATTAAGAAAAAAAATTGGGTATTTCCAAATTCACTTAATAAAAGCAATATTGTAGAATGTGATTATATGTATAATTTCGTACTTGATAATAATCATACTATCATGATTGGAAATAATATTTGCGCAACTCTGGGACATGGAATTACAACAAATGATGTTATTAAACATAGTTATTATGGTACTCAAAAAGTTATTACTGATCTGGTTAGTTTTAAAGGATATAATAAAGGACTTATTACATTTGACTCTAATTGTATTATTAGAGATAATAAAAATAATGTTATCGCTTTCGATTTGAATAAAGAATTCCTATAATTATCATAAAAGTCAAAATAAATATTATATAAATTTGTAAAATATCTTCATTTTTATAATTTGTAAAATATTCGACTTTTCTTAAATTATTAATAATACTTATATTTTCTTCATAAAATGCATTTTTTATAGGCTTGCTTGATTTACCACCCATATTTTATGTATATATATTTTTATTTAATAGATTATTTTTTTTCTTAGATAATAATTCGTATAAATCTTCTAATTTATCTTCAATATTATTTTTTCTATTATTAAATAAAAATTGCATTAGTGTAGATGGTTCTAATTCATATTTTTTAATATTATTCCACATTTGTTCAAATATTTTTTCATCTTTAAAAAATGACATAAACATATTTTTAGCTTGATATTTATCTAAATAAGTCAATTCGATATTTACATCTACTCTACAAGATCTCATAAGTGCTGTATCAAGTTTATCGGGATAATTAGTTGTCATAATAACTATCAATCCTTCGGGATTATTAAACCCATCTAAACAATTTAATATACCATTCATTGTAATTTTATTTTTTATACAATCACCATCTTTTCTGTTAGAAAAAATACAATCAATATCTTCAATTATTAAAATAGATGTTTTTTTAATATTAGATGCAGATGATATTGCCCTTATCATATCATTTTCTGTTAATTCATTATTAATATTCAAATTGCATATAGTTGCATCACATAAAGAAGCTATCGCATGTATTAATGATGTTTTACCAACACCAGGTTTTCCATGTAAAAGTATATTGATTTTATATGGGATACCGTGTGTGATATAATCATTATAAGATTCTTTAGTTATGAAAGATAGTATGGGATCTTTAATTTGATCAATTTGACCTTCTTTTAGAAAAATATTGTTAAATCCTCTTTTGGGAATAACGCTATCAAAAACCCAATCATAAAATAAAAATTTTTTCTTTTCAATTTTATTTGAAAAGTTTTTATCAAATAGTTCATTTTTCTCTTTTTCTTTTATATTTATTACATTTTCAACGAATTTATAAATTTTATCTTTTGAAGTACTTTTCAATATAATTTTTTTAATTATAAAATAATCATGTTTATAACTTATTTTAGCAATTTTTTCATCTTTTATTTTATAATCTTCAATTATAATATCAATATTATCTATTTTATATTCACCATTGACAGGTATAATCCTATGTAAATATATATAATTATTTGTTTTAGAATAAAAATCTTTATTATCTACTCTTTTTGTATTACAAATACAAACACCATCAACATCATTCAAATTATCATAAATATAAGATAAAATATGTTGAGCATCATCATAATTTGAATAATATGTAATTGATATTAAATTATTATCAATTACCATATCCATTTTACAATATATATAGTATTATATCTTTATACTTATTAAATTTAAGTGTAAAAAATGATATATGTATAATGTTATTATATAACAAAAATGAAAAAACTTATTATTGTTGAAAGTTTTACTAAAACTAAAACTATAAAGAAATATATTAACGATAATAATTTTAATATTACATTTACTGGTGGTCATATTTACAATTTACCAAAAGATAAATTGGGATTTGATACAGAAACATGGAAAATTGAATATATCAAAACAAATCCTAAAATTATTAATAACATTCGTGATCAAGTAAGTAAAGCAGATATAATATATATAGCAGCTGATCCTGATTTAGAAGGTGAAGCAATTGCAAATAATGTTAAAAATTGCATAAAAGATATTATAAAAAAAAAAGAGTGTCATAGAATAACATTCAATGAAATTACACCAGAAGCAATAAGAAATGCCTTAAATAATCCCAGAGAAATAGATATAGATACAGTTAATGCCCAAGAAACAAGAAGGATTGTTGATAGATTAATTGGGTATAAAGTTTCTCCTATTTTATGGTCTAAATTTAATATGAATTATTTAAGTGCAGGTAGGGTACAAATTGCTTCACTTATTAGTTGTATAAATCAACGTAATTTAATTAACTCTAAAGAAATTAAACAATATTGGAAAATAGATGCCAAGTTTTCTTTTAATAAATCTAAAAATAATATAGTTTCTATATTACAAAAAAACGAAGTCGACTATAAAACATATGATAGTAAAGAAGTTAAAAATATAATGAATGATTTGATTATTAAATCTAAATGGGACTCGAAATATAATATAGAAATAAGAAAGGTTTCTCCACCACCTCCATATACTACAACAACTATGCAACAAGATAGTTATAATAAATTTAGAATGAATGCTAAGGGTACAATGAAAATTGCACAAGATTTATATGAGAATGGTCTAATTACATATTTAAGAACTGATTCTACAAATATTTCAGAAGATGCTAAAAATAAAATACTAAATTATATCAAAAATACATTTAGTGATAAATATTCTAAATATAGAATTTATAAAACTAAAGTCAAAAACGCACAAGAGGCACATGAAGCAATTCGTATAACAAATCCAAGTATAGAAAAATGCAATTTTGAAGGGTGTAATAATAGCCATATTAAACTTTATGATATGATAAGAAAACGCACTCTTGCTTCTTTAATGAGTGAAGCAGAATATTCGGATATTATTATTAACATCGATAATAATCATTATAAATTTAAGGCAATCAAAAGTTTTATGACATTTAATGGATTTAATATTATTAATGATTACAAATCAGAATCATATGATGATTTTATTAAAATTATATCTTCGATTTGTATATTAGTAGAATTAAATTCAATAGGTATTATTGATGATATACCATCAATGTATAATGAAGTTCAACTTATTAAGCAATTAGAAAAAATGGGAATAGGTAGACCATCAACATATTCTACAATTACTGATAAGCTTTTGGAAAAAAAGTATGTAGAAATTGGGCAAAATCCACAACAAGAATATAATATAGAAATATTTAATAAAAAAAATAAAGATATACAAACAAGTAATAAAACAATTAATTTGGGAGGTAAACAAAAAGATTTATTATTACCTACTGATTTAGGAAATGATGTAATTAAATATATATACGAAATTATGCCTTATTTATGCGATTTGAAATTCACATCAAATATGGAAAATGATCTAGATGATATTATAAATTCTAAAAATAGTAAAATTAATATATTGAACAATATTTATTCTAAAATTATTGATTCATTAAAATCAATTAATATTGAACCTGTTAAAAAAGTTAGAAAAGAACTTGAAACAGGTATTATATCAACACGATATGGTTATTGTTATTATAATAAAGATATTAACTCGTATACAAATATAGAATCATATTTAAAATGGAAAAAAAAAAGCATAAGTGATTTATCAAATATTGAAATTAAATTCTTGTCTTCATTACCCAGAAAAATAAATCATAATGATATTGAATATTATTTACATATTGGTAAGTATGGTTTATATCTAAAAGATTTAAAAAATAATAATCATAAATTAGAAAAAAAATTATGGGATAAATATATATATTAATCATATGGTGATAATCCTTTCTTACCATTTGCATACCACGATTTAACATAATCATTTGTAAAATCAGGATGTTCTTTATTTTCGTGATAATCTATATCGATGCAATTTTGTATATTTTTGTTACATTTTTTACAATACCAAGTATTATCTTTTTTTTCATACATTATTTATTTTACTTCTTTTCTTTATCTTTAAGTAATTTAGATATATTTTTATTAAGTTGGTGCAATTCAAATGCAATATTAGACATAGATGTAGCTACATTAACGCCGTATTCATCTGAAAAATAATTATTCAATAATTCTCCCATATCATCTTGATCACACATATCATCATCTTCATCATCTTCATCATCATCTTCATCATCTTCATCATCTTCATCATCTGAATCTACTTCTACATCAGAATTAGAGTCATTGTCAGAATCATCTACACTACTTTCAGAATCATCTTTTTTATGTTCTACATCTTCATTATCAATATCCTTATTTACTGCGACATGTTCATTTTCTTTATTTTTTTGATCTTCAGTCTCTTTTACAACACATTTAGCTTTTTTCTTTTTCTTTGGAATATTCATTTCATCCATTTTGCTAACACTATTAATAAATGACATAAAATCCATCGCATCAAGTTTATCTTTTCCCATTGTATTATGAATATAATATTCGTTATAGTTCTTATATCTTTTTTTTTAATTTTTATTATTAAGAGATAAGCATTAAATGGATAATATATGCATATATATATTTGGCTTTATTATTGGGGTATTTTTATTAATTACATTATTGAGATATAATGTATTTTATACATCTAATAATAAAGATTCAAGTGATATTGATATTGATATTGATATTGATAATCTAAATATAGAAAAATTTGATATGCAAGAAAAAATATTAGAAGATTATGATGAAGAAGACGATAACAACTTTGTAAAATGTAATATTAACATATTAAATAATTTTAAAATAGATCGACTATTAAAAAAACATTATTTAATAACATTGATATCTTCTTATAATAAAGGTAATTATAACAAACAAACTAAGACATGGGCCTTAGACAATAAAAATATGAACAATAAAGGTGATAACAGTGTGAAACTTGATGTAAATCCCGAATATATTCATTTCCCACTTAAACCAACAATAGGAGGTTTTAATATTAATAAATCTACTATCGAAATTATGCCTAAATATATGAAAAGTAAATTAGGAATGAATTGGGAAGAATTTAATGAAACACCAAGCAATTTTATTGAAATAGACGAAGATACCAATGGGTACTATAAACTTAAAGAAAAGCTATCATCTGGGCAAACTAAATTCTCTTCAAATATGATTAAAAAATTTCCAGAAATAATGCATAATAATTATATAACTATAAATGAAAAAAAATATAAACCTTTAATTAATAATTTAGAAAATATAAAAAAAATATCAATATTATTTGCATTTAAGTTAAAAGAAATTGATAATGATTTTGGGAAATTGTTATATATTGGGAATAAAAATAATGGTAATTTAATATCAATTAATATAATAAATTCTAATAATGTTAATACAAATACAATTGATCAAAAATGTATTGAAGATAAAAACTGTAAAAAAATTATCGAAAATATACATAATAGTATAAATTTGCATAATAATTATTACGAACAAAACAGTATTTCAAATAATGAATTCACTAAATATATATCTGAAAAATGTGAAGAAGGTGAAGAATATATTATAAATAAAAATATGTGTGAATATATTAAAAAAACATATACTGATGAAATATCATTCCATAATAGATTATATGAAAAAAAGAAATATACAATACAGATTGTAATAGAATCTTATACTTATAATATCTATGATGTAAGTGAAGATATCTTCAACGATAACTATACATCTATTTCGCTAATAATTGATAATAACGATATAACATTTTATTTAAATGATATTATAATGAAATTTAAAAAACGCAATAATAATAGTTTGGTAGCTCTATATCCATGTATTTTAAATAAAAATAAAAATTGTGATTTAATATTATATAGTTTCGCATTATTTGATGATGCTATATGTGAAGCAGATATAGGTGCATTCAAATTATATAATAATTATTACTTGTATGGGATAGAAAATGAAGAAAATGAAGAAAATTAATATATAAAAGAATTAATATATTTTAATTAAAATGCTTAACTCAGCAATATTTATCTTATCACAAAATACTGTAGAGCGTAAAATTTATTTGAAAACCAGCTTATATTTTTTATTTAAAAACTTTAATGCTAAATATAAATATCCTGTTATTATTTTACATGAAGGAGATTATGACGAACATTCTAAAAATGAAATAAAAATGAGTATTAGATCTGAATGTAGAAAAATAATTAGATTTCAAGAATTAGATAGTTGTGATTTTATAATTCCAGAACATATAGATATTGAAAAAATGAATAAATGTATTGAAGTACGTCCTGTACCATATTGGAGAAATAAGAATTATAGAATTATGTGTTATTTTTGGATTAAACATTTTTTCAAATATTGTAAGGAATATGATTATGTAATGCGTCTTGATGACGATAGTATTATCGAAGAAACAATTAATACTGATTTATTTGATGTAATGGAAAAAAAAGATTTGAATTACGCTTCAAATATAATACATATTGATTGTAGTATATGTAATTATGGTATGAAGAAGTTCTTTATAGATGTATGTCCAATGAAAAAAGACAAAATTAATGAACTATTTATTGATCATAAGTTAAAAGACGATGCAACTCATTTTGATAAATTTAAAAATCTATATCAAATTATAAACGAATGTAATTATAATAAAAATGAATTTGATATGTCCATGCCTATAATGTATTATAATAATTTTTCAATTACGCGAACAAGAATATGGAATACTCCAGAAATTAAAAATATAATAAATGAAATAGATAAATTAGGTTATATTTTTTACTTTAGATGGGGTGATGCTCCATTACAAACAATATTAATGAAATTATATGATAATACAAAATTATCTAAGTTTTCTTTTAAATATAGTAAAAGATTACAGCGAGAATCTTTTCAAGATGAAGATAATAATATACATTCTTTTATGCCTTATTCATATGACAATAATAGTTGTGTAAGTAAAAAATAAATTAAATTAAATTACATTTTTATTAAGAGAATCTATTAATATTTCCATTTGTTCAGCATCAATTTCACGATTCTTTACATAAATACCAAAACATTTATTTCTAAAAAATATAAATTTATTATTTTTAATATTTTCTATGTAAAGATTTCTAGATAATAAAGTTTTATTGAAAAATGGTACTTCGCAAAAATATTTAAAATCTATTTGTATTGGTTCTATATTTTTATAATCCTTGACAAATATTCCAAAAGATACGTCATCAATTATATTTCTATCAATTATACTTTTATTTTTAATAATGTCATTTACTGCATTTTTTGTAAATATTATTGATGTTCCTGAAGCAAATTTTGTACCAAAATGTTTTTTATCTTCGACACCCATACCTAACCATTGTAAATCAACTATTAAACCAGATCCATAATATTCAATTGGTTTATTTTTTAAATTTTCAATTAATCTATTAAATTCAATTATTGTACTTATATTACTTCTAACACAATAATCATAATTTATATAATTTAAATATTCCATTGATAATAAAGTTTTGTCTATTATACCAGGTATGCGATTTTCTTGACCATCAATATATAAAATATCATCTTTAATAAAATATTCTTTATTATATTTTTTTTTGATATCATTGTTGTATACAATAAAATATGTATAAACGTCTTTATTAAATTTTTTGTAATAATTACTCAATGTAATTTGCATTTTTTCATATGCACCAGCTGTAATATTATCATTACTTTCAATTGATCCTGAATATATAATTAAATGTAATATTTTCATTTTTATAATTATAATGTTGATATTTTTATATATTATCAATAGAAATATTATTATCACTACTACAATCACTTTCTAAACTAATTCTTCTTTCATTATTACAATCATCATCATTGCCATCAGAATTATATTCATTAAAATTGATATGGGTTTCTTTATTTTCACAACTCAAACTATTAGAATTATTAAAATATTCATTTTTTAAAGTGTTTGATATATATGCACCTTCTAATATAGTTGCATATTCATCTGTTGGAACTTTATGTACTATATCCACTTTATTAATCTGATAATCTCTATTTGAAACTATAACAATATCGCCTTTTTCAATCAATACTCTTTTATTGAATTTTCTCAAATTACCTCTTATTATTCCTATAACTTCATTCCCACTATTTGTCATTAAATTAACACGGCAATTTCCTAATATTTTTTTAACAATACCATATTCTTCACAATCTAAGTTAATATCATATTTAGCATTTTTGCTTGAATTAAAATTTTTCTTTTTTTTTCTAATTGATGCTTGATACATTATTAATTTTATTTATATTGTTATTATTATTTAATCTTTATATTATTTAATGTGAAATATATAAGAATATTAAATATATATTTAATATAAATGGATAATAATACAATATTTCTAAATGATTCATGGATCATGTATTTTCATGATCCTTATGATATAGATTGGGATAATAATAGTTATAATATGTTAGGACAAATGTCAACAGTTGATGATTTTATTTATTATTTTAAAGCATTTAAGGACCTTTTTAAAAAAGGGATGTTTTTTATAATGCGTCTAGATATAATGCCACAATATGAAGACGAAATGAATATTAACGGAGGTTGTTTTTCTTTTAAAATATATCCCGAAGATTTGGAAAAAAGATTTTTTAATTTATGTGCAAATGCATTGGGTGAAAATATAGGTAAAGAAGATGATTATTCTAATAATATAAATGGGATATCAATTAGTCCTAAAAAATTTTACTATATTGCTAGAATTTGGATCAAAGATAAAAAATATGCTAAAAAAGATTTATATAATTTTGATATTCCAAAACACTCTTCACTAATGTATAAAAATCATATATAAGATTTGCCATTATTAATATTTTTATGAGATGTTATATTTATTAATACAAAAATTATACTCGATAATCAAAACTTTTATATTATATTCGACTATGCCCTTTAGACTAATATTGGTGTATTTAGTATTATTAATAGGTGTTTACATCCTACATTATTTAAATAATGTAGGTGATTTTACATTTTGTGTACTAGCAGCTGGTAAAATAATATTATATATTTTATCAATAAATGTTGAAATATCTAATGAAGATATGAATAAATATATGAAATATTTACATAGTGATGAAAAGTATCTATGTGTATTTACTCACAGTACATTAATAGACGCAGTTATAATATTTGGTAATTTACCTCGTGCTGCAGGCGTAATGAATAAGCAAAAAGAACTTAAATATATATTATATGATGAAAAAATAAGCGATAAAATGGGTGGTATACTTTTAGATAGATCAAAAATGATTGGAGGAACTACAAAAATAATTAAGAATAAGGTTGAAAATCGTAAAAGTGGTGATGCACCATTATATATTGCACCTGGTTCTGGTAAAACACCTGAAATTCCTGGAAATATAACACAATTTAAAAGTAAAGGTGCATTTGTTAATAAAACAAAAATATTACCTATAATAATAAAATATGAAGACGATAGTCTTAATTATAATGGAGATATGGGAGAATCAATGCTTCATAGTTATTTAAAAATCTTTTTAGTTGAAAATTACAATGTAAAAATTAAAATTGGAGATATGATAGATCCTTTAGAAACTGAAAGTATTGAAAATTACAAAGATAGAGTTTATAATATTATGAATGAACAATATAAAGAAATGTAAATTAACTTTAAATATACATAAATGATAGAAATTTCAAATATATATTTGTTTATAAAATATATATTTGCTCCATTGAAATTAATATTTTTGATATTATTCATAATATTTGGATGTTATATAATAAAAAATATAGATACTGATAATTATTATATTATTATAATAATATTTTTTAAAATATTATTATATATATTATCATATAATATAGAAATATCTGACGAAGATTATAATAAATATGTAAATTATTTATATAGTAATGAAAAATATATATGTGTATTCAATCATATATCTCTACTGGATGGATTTTTATTATTTGCTACCTTTCCAAAAATGGGAGTAGTTTTATATAAACATAAATTTTATGAATATTTAAATTATGACGATGATGTTAATAATAAATCAAATAGTATTTTTGTTAGTTTAACTGAAAAAACAAATGTTTCGCAAAAAATTAAGCTACATATTGAAAATAGAAAACCTGGTGGTCATATACTTTTTATATCACCTTCTGAATGTAATTTACCAGATAATCCTGGTGATATAAGTCATTTTACGCGCAAAGGTGCATTTATAAGTAAAAATAAGATATTGCCAATATTATTAAAATATGAAAATAATAGTTTAATATATAGTCATGAACATGAAACAATTTTGGGTAGTATTTTCAAATTATTTTTAGCGCAAAATAATTATACTATTAAAATAAAAATTGGTGATCTAATAAATTCAAATGAAAAAGAAACAATATGTGATTATAAAGACCGTGTTTATAATATAATGAATGAACAATATAAAGAAATGTGATATATTAAGTAAATATGAAAGACATTGGATTGATATTAGCATCGACTACGTCGGGTGGTATTGGATATGAAAATTCTTTACCATGGAATATACCAGATGAATTAAAGAGTTTTAAAAAAATTACAACAACTGTAACAACAGAAAAAAAAAAAATTGTGTAATTATGGGTAAAAATACATGGTATTCGATACCAAATACACCTTTAAAAGATAGAGTAAATATTATTATATCCAACAATGATTATGAATTACTTGTTAAAGAACTACATAATAACGATGATATAATTATTGTAAATAATTTTCAAAATGCAATTAATCATGTTAATCAAACTGATAATATTGATTCTGCATTTATAATTGGTGGTGCTCAATTATATACAGATTGTTTAACTAAATATATTGATAAAATTAAATATGTATATATGTCATTAATATTTGATAAAAATTATAAATGTGATAAATTTATAAATATGCAACTTATTTATGATAATTTTGATATCAATAAAAAAGACATAATTGTTAACGATAAATATATTAACATGAAAGGAATTAATAAATATTTTCCTATAATAATCGACGAACCACCTGATTAAATTAATAATTTACAAAGTAATTGTTCGATATAAATTGGTTCTTTACATTTATTAGTTTGAGAAAGAATATAATCTATATCACTTCCATATCTTATTATTTCTATTTTAAGTTTTATTTTATAATCAGTATGATATTTTTTTGCTAATTTAGAATATTTATAATTAAAATAAATATTATTTTCATCATCAACTAATTTTAGAAAATCTTCAACAATATTTTTTATTGTAATATTATATTGACAACATTTGTAAGATAAATTTCTAATTTCTTCTAAATTTTTTTTATCGAATTTCTTAATAAAATCAATAAATGGTGGGTAATTATAATTTATAAATGAGTTTGTTAATAAAAATTCTCTACCTGGAAGTGATTCATTATCTGTAATAAAAATAGATTTAACTATATTTCTCGATCTTGTTAAAGCAAAACTATCATTTAATGACATATCTAAATAATTTATATAAATATCATTAATTTCATCAAAACTAAATAGAGGTATTCTAAATGAAATATATCTACTTCTAATGGGAAGTTCAATTTTAGAAATATTATGAGTAGATGAAATAAATGTTATGTTACTTGAAAAACGTTCAAGTAATATACGAAAATCATAAAAATTTCTATATAACAAATCAATATGTTTTAATATTATCAAATGTTTACTATAATTTATACTTTTAGTATTTACAATATGTAATAAAAATTTAGTTAATTTATCGATATTTTTAATATTATCGGGATTCATTAGATCAATTTCAATAAAATATTGATTTTCATTATAGTAAATACATTTATCCCAAATATGTTGTGTACGATATAATTTATTTTTATTTAATTTTTTCATCAATATAACATCAATCATTAAGTCTATTGGAAATCCGTGAGAACAATATAATAGTACATTATTAGGTGATAATAATGTATTTTTTAATATAATTTCATATTTACTATTATTGCATATAATATCTGGAAATTTTTCTTGCAATTTTTCCCATGCACTCTCTATCATATAAATATTAATATCATTATATTATATAATATTTATTATTTTTATATGGACATATTTGGAGATTGGTTTAATAAGAAATTAAAAGTTAATAATTTTCCATATAATCATATTATAATTGAAAATTTCTTATCCAATGATTTTTATAATATTATTATAAAATCTTTACCCAAAAATATTGATAATTTTTGGAAATATTATAATCCAATTGAAGTAAAATATGTTTTGGATAATAGAGAACTATATGATTCAAATATTAATTGTTTAATTGATAAAATGTGTGAAAAAGAATTTGTAGATAAATTAAAAAACTTATTTAACATCAATGATATTGAACCAGATAAAACATTACATGGATCGGGATTGCATTATCATCCTAGATACGGAAGATTAAATATGCATCTTGATTATGAAAAACATCCTTTATTGGAAAATAAACAAAGACGTTTAAATATTATATTTTATTTAAATGATGAATGGAATAATGATTGGAATGGTGCAACTGAGCTTTGGGATTCAAATATGACAAAATGTATAACCAAATGTTATCCTAAAAAAAATAGAGTAATTATATTTGAAACATCAGAATTCAGTTGGCATGGTGTCCCAGATAAAATAATGTGTCCTGAAAAACATTTCAGAAAAACATTAGCTTTTTATTATATATCTCCATTGACTTCAAAATCACAATCTAATAAATTAGGAGCAAATTCATCAGGTTATAGAACAAAAGCTGTTTTTGTCAAAAGACCGCAAGATAAATATAATGATAAAATGGAAAAATTATATAATATTAGACCACAAAGAAGAATAACTGAAAATGATATAAATGAAATATGGCCTGAATGGAATATAAAGATTTAATAATCATTATATTTAAATAATGTATATAGAAATATTTGAATTAGATAAAGGAGTGTTATCGAATTATACTCGCGAAGACATTAAGTCTATATATAAAAAAATAGCTCTTGAATGTCATCCAGATAAACTTTGTAATATTACAGATGAAATTTTAAAAAAAAAAAAATAGAAAAATTTAAAAATGCAAGTATAGCTTATAAAAAAGCATTAGAAGATTTTGATAATTATGGCTATTTAAATGATTTCGGTTATGATGATTTTAATTATAGTTTCGATGATCTTGGAGATGACTTTGATATGTATAAAAATATGGATATGCAATTTTGGAAGGATATATATAGTGATTTTTTTTCTAATAAAGATGAAATTGAAAAAACTTTTGTTAATGTTGCAAAAATGTTTATGGATAAAGGAATTGGGAATCGCAAATATTATAATCCGTCGACTTCAGTAATAATTCATAGTATAGTATTACCATTGTCCTATTTTGATTTAATAAATAGTAGAAAAAAAAAATTACAAATAATATTAAAAGGTATTGAAGAACCTTTTAATATTAGTATTTTATGCAAAAAAGAATATCCTTTTTTAAAAAGACAATATATAGATGATAATGGTGTAGAACATGATATAGATATTAAAATGATATTATCTAATGAAAAAAATAAAACAGGATTTAAACATGAATTTAATCAAAATGGAACTATAGATTTATTTGTAAAAATACATGTGAATTTACATGATTATATCGTAGGTTCTCATAAAAATATAAAATATATTGATGGTAATTGTATTAATGTTACAATAAAACCTTTTGATTTAGGTAAAATTATAATAAAAAATAAAGGTTTATTGGGTGGCGATTTGATTATTAATTTAAATTATAAAAATATAAATATAGATGAATGGAATATTATCCAAGAAGAAGATAAAAAAACATTTGTTAATATCATAAATAAATTTTATAAATAAATTATTTATGTTATCATATTAAAATTGATATAAGAATAATACACTATTATTATATGTAAAATGTAATAATAGTTTATTTATAAGGTAATGTTAGTATTCTGTATAGGATACATCCAGCAATTACTAATAAATAATTTGAATAGTTTTATCTTATAAGGTTAGTATTCTGTATAGGATACATCCAGCAATTACTAATAAATAATTTGAATAGTTTTATCTTATGATAAGATTAGTATTCTG
>MDTF01010843.1_pt1 | contig 30837 bp, 27 predicted proteins | sample 811191 | NCBI WGS metagenome assembly MDTF01 (sample SAMN05326649, study PRJNA326480) | marine metagenome | isolation source: seawater | place: Southern Ocean | collected 2011 | reverse complement strand
GGATATCATATGGGAGTTTATCTGTGTTTGGGACAAGATCCTCATGGTCTAAAACATTCTGATTCAATACCCTTTAGCAATTTCAAAACATTTGATTCCATACAGTCGTATGTCGAAGATAATCCGGTCTACGTATTTCTTGGAGATAGTAAACACAAAATCAAGAAAAAGGCGGAGCAACGCGCATGTCATATTGCTATTAATCATATTAAGAAATAAATTATATATACAACTTAATGAAGTCATTTAAATTTCCGAAAAATATCCATTTTGGTGGTGGGGCTTGGGCGTGTATAAATTATATAGGTATTGCGAAAAGATTATATGAAAAATGGGACGAAGTAAAAAAAGAGAATCCGGATTTTTATAAAGGGGAAATGTGCGATTATGTAAGATTTTCAGGAGATTCTGCCGGATCAGTAATTGCATGCGGTTTAGCATTGGGATTGTCTATTGAAACTATGAAAATATCCTATATAGATATGGCCAAAAGAGGAAGGACTATGGGAGTTTTATGGGGAAAAATCAGTAAACATCATGATAAAATGTTAGATGTCTTATTATATCATCACAAAAATACATTGGAATTATTACATAAGAGAGGATTTAATTTTGGAGTAACAAAATTTTTTGGAGGTTATGATCGTCGTGAAAAATGGACAAATTTAGACCACTTGAGAGAATCATTACACTGTGGTTTCTATGTTCCGTTTTATTGTGAATATAGGGCGAATGGGTTGGATGGCGGTTTTTCAAATTGTGAAAATAATATGAAAAGATATAATTTATCTGTTGGTATAGGAAAAGGTTGGACAATCGCAATAAATCCTTCTATATTGGAAATAGTATTTCCACCCACGGATGATGTTATAGAAGAAAAGATTTCCAATGGTTATGACAGTATGATTAGTTGGGAAAAACATCGCATCGTTCCTCAAAAAATGAAATCATTTGGTAAACCCTTTTTCCTTTTAATCTATGTTTTAAAATTACTACATTTTATTCAAAATGGGTTGGTTGTATTTATGGGCAAATGTTTTAATTTAAAATAAATGTGATTTAATAGTATATATGGACGCAATAGCATTCGCAAAATATGATTTATTAAAAAAACCGGATCCTGGAGTCACAACGGGTATAGCAGTAAAAAACCCTGAAACAAGAGAGGAAATAAATATTGAGGTTACGTTGGTAGATAAGACCGATCAAAATTTTGATCGAGCGAAAATAATGGAAAAAATGGCGGCCATGCGAGTAGTTCGTATACCAAAAGACAATATCTCCTCGGAACGCACCAGTGTGGTTATTGCAAAACCTACACGTGTCATCGCAAAACCTACGCGTGTAAGGGTTAAGGTGAATAAAAAGGGTACAACTGTTCGGTTGGGAAAAACAATACGAAAGGGAACTATTACGGCAATTAAACCAGAACCAATTAGAATCAAGGTACCTACTAAAAGGGCAATTGTAAAATTGTCTCTTGGAAAAGTAGAAACTAGAGTGCGTAGTGATGTTCCAAGCAGTTTAATTAAAATAGGAGACAGTTTTATTAAAGACAGACTCTTAGCAAAAGAATCGGTAGTAAATATCAAAGCTCCGGCATATTATATGAATAATAGAGAAATATTTATAAATTTTATTACAAGTTTATTTGAACCATACAAAGATATGCTCATTAAAGAAAGCAAGGATATTACTTGCGACAGACCAAGTGGTTCATTCACATTAATGACGCATCAACAAATTGTTCGTGATTATATAAATTTATTCACTCCTTACAGAGGATTACTATTATATCATGGTCTGGGTGCAGGAAAAACATGTGCATCCATTAGCATAGCAGAAGGAATTAAAACAGGAAAGGGAATTATTGTTATGACCCCAGCATCCCTGAGACAAAATTATATTAGTGAATTAAAAATGTGTGGTGACCCTTTATATAGATTGAATCAATTTTGGGAATTTGTACCTACGGTGGGGAATCCAAACATTGCTCAAGAATTATCTCGAATACTTAATCTTTCATCCACATATATTAAAAATGCGAAAGGTGCATGGTTTGTAAACGTAAAAAAGGAATCTAATTATGAAAATCTATCAACATCGGATAAGATTTTATTAAACTTGCAGATTGATGAGATGATTAGTGTTAAATACCAATTCATAAGTTATAATGGATTAAGGAAAAGTCATTTGGGTGATCTATTGGGTATGAGCAAAACAGATAATCCATTCGATAACAAGGTTATTATTATTGATGAGGCTCACAACTTTGTTAGTAGAATCGTAAACAAAATCAAGAAAAAGGATTCAATGTCCTATAAATTATATGAATATTTGATGAGCGCTGAGAATTGCAAAATTATCTTTTTAACAGGAACGCCTATTATTAATTATCCGAACGAAATCGGTATTATGTTTAATATTTTAAGAGGTTATATCAAGACATTTATTTTCACTGTAAACATACAAACAAGCGATTCTGTGACGCAAGAAACCATCGAATCTGCATTTAAAAGTTTCGCCATACACGATTATATTGATTACGATGGTGCGTCAAAAACAATTACGATGACTAGAAATCCGTTCGGATTTGTGTCTATGGATAAAAGTGGTACATATACTGGCGTAAAGAAAAATTCTGGAGGAAATGCATGTAAGAAAGGTGGAAAAGATTGTCTACCTGGATATATTTGCGAAAAATCCAAATGTGTGCCAATGACCGATAGCGCATTTGTTGGTATTTGTAAATCTATTTTACAAAGTAAAGGTATACAAATTACAGGAGTCCAAAACAAACTGTACAAGGCTCTTCCGGATACATTAAATAATTTTAATGCTATGTTTATTAATCCAAAAACTGGTGAGATTAAAAATAAAAATCTCTTCCAAAAACGTATATTGGGGTTAACGTCGTATTTTAGAAGTGCTTCGGAAGGGTTAATGCCTGATTTTGAAATAGAAGAGGATTTAAAGATAATAGATATAAATATGTCCGATTACCAGTTTGTACTGTATGAGGAAGCGCGATCCAACGAGAGAGAGTTGGAGTCCAGAAATGCTAAAAAGAAAAAAATGCAGGTTGAAGGAGGAGTTTACAGTGATACGGTGTCTACATACAGAATTTTTAGCAGAGCATTTTGCAATTTTGTTTTCCCAAGAGAAATCTTGCGTCCTATGAAAAACGAGGGTCAAGATTTGAAAACAGCAATATTGGAGGGTGAACAAAATGAGGATGATTTGGACGCAACATCCGTTTCCATCAGAGTATTAAATGTTGATGGAAAATATGAAGCCGATGATGAAGAACGATTGGTAGAAAAGGTTGATAAAAGTTACCCTCAACGCATAAAAGCAGCGTTGGATAATTTAAAAATTAATTCCGCCAAGTTTTTAACACCCAATGCTTTAAAAACATATAGTCCCAAATTTTTAGCAATGCTAACAAACATTTTGGACGAAGATAATATAGGATTAAGTTTAATTTATTCCCAATTCAGAACACTAGAAGGTATTGGTATTTTTGCCCTTGTATTGGAACAAAACGGGTTTGTCCAATTTAAAATTAAAAAGGTGGCCGGTGAATGGCAGATAGCAATTCCTCAAGAAAAACGGGACTGGCCCACATACGCATTATACACTGGTACAGAGGATGCCGAAGAAAAGGAAATTGTAAGAAACGTTTATAATGGAGATTGGGATAAAATTCCAACAACAATCAAAACATATCTACAAGGAAAGGCTGAAAATAACAATCATGGAGAGATAATAAAGGTATTTATGATAACGAGTAGTGGTGCTGAAGGTATTACTTTAAAAAATACCAGATATGTTCATATTACCGAACCATATTGGCATCCAGTAAGAACTGAGCAAGTTATAGGTAGGGCGAGAAGGATTTGTAGTCATAATAAACTACCAAAAGAAGAACAAAATGTTAAGGTGTTTATCTATTTAATGAAATTTACAAATGCACAACTGGTGCCGATGAGTGCAGATGGTATGGCGTCAAAAGAATTATTAGAAAAAGATGTTAGTAAACTTGATAACATCACTCCATTGACCAGTGATCAAGCGTTGTACGAAATATCAACCATAAAAGAGCGAATTAATAAACAAATTTTAAATGCTGTTAAGGGATCGTCCATAGATTGTTCACTTCATGCGAAAGGGAATGATCCTGTTATATGTATGTCTTTTGGCGCCGTAAATCCGAACAGATTTACATCTGCACCAGCATTAACGACGGAAAGAGAATTCGACAAACAAGAAAAAAGGAATATGAAATGGGTCGAGTGGGATGCCGAAGAAGTAACCATGGGTGGAAGATTATACGCTTTGAAAAGATTTAATACAAAAGTGTCGGCAAGTGAATCACCAGAGGGTGAATTATACGATATGGATAGTTATGAAAGGGCGATTCAAAAACTTGGTGCACCGGTATTCGTCGGATATCTACGCGTTGATAAGGCTACAGGCAAATTAAAGAAGAGTCGTGTTTAATAATTTTTTCTACAACCATGATTCTGTTCTTCTCAAGAACTTAGTAGTTCGGTAGTAAAGATGTCGTGATGCGCATGGGTGCATCTCGATTGGATGTTTATACAAATTCAATAATATTATTGAATTTGTGGAAGAATTTTGTACATAAGGATTATCATTTTACCAATAGCAAGAGTTTTCTACTCGTTCCTTATTTGAACATATTTCATCACCACTGGGTCTTATAAATTTTGTGTTATTATTTTTGATTACTTCTCTCCACATTTTACTATTTTCCCATCTGTTTCCCATTATACCAAACAATAATTGCAACCCTCCGCCGATATAAATGGCCGACTTTCCCATGTCCTTATATATAAAATTACTCAATGGTAATCCGTATCCACCACAACCCAATAAAGCAATATCAAAATCTATTTTTTTAATATCACTGCGCATAATTTCAAAGGTTTCCTTCCATGAACTATGAATATGATTTCCGGCTTGTGTTTGATAAGTTTTATAGAATATAAACTCCTGTTCCTCTAAAAATATTTTTTTATTTTTAAATATCCTAAAATTTTTATTCATCTGTTTTTTCATAGAATCTACGAATGGATGTATAATAAGAACCTTCTTGCCTAACAATTTATGTGACCACGGTTCTTCTTTATTTAAAACACAATAGAAAGGTTCTAAAACCATTGTATGAAGTTGTTTTAAATTAAACATGTTCATAAATGCATTTTGTATTTTTTGAATTCCCCATGAATTAGTATCTCTCCAAGTTGTCAAATAAGTACTGTTTTTAATGGCTTCAATATATTTTTCAACATATTCCCGCAAGTTACCCTTTGTATTATAAATACCTGCATTATTGGATAATATTCGCATGATGTGTGGTGGCACATTTATATTTTGCGTATATAAATACGACACCGCTGTTTCGGCACCCAATCCCAATCTAGTAATTAAAAATGGTTTAACGTCATTCAAAAGTTGTTTGAAAATTTCATTACTTTCAGTTAGGTCCATATATGAATGTATATTAATCTGTTTAAACCTTAGACTTTTGTTAAAAGTTTAATGATAATTTTTTGATTATCAAGTATTTCTTTTAATAATTGATTATTTTCTTCACTGGAGTCATGTGATTTTAATTTGAGTTTGCTGAATAAATCATTTGAGACAGGTGCATCTTCAAAAGTCACACGCTTCTTTTCCTTTAACTGAACCGTGTTAAGTTCCACATTTGATGAATGATCAATATTAATTAAATTTGACTCGTCGTTCGGTTTTGCATTACTCTCACCATTTATCCAAGCCTCGACATTTTTATTTTTGGTTTGCGAATTCATAATTTTTTTTAATTCATCTTCTCTCTTGGCCATCGTATAATCCAATTCGTTACTTACAGGAATTTCACTCGCTTTATCCGTGAAATCAATCTCAGCCGGAGGGTCTAATCGTATCATTTTTTCAAAATTTTCTTGCTTCTCTTTTAAACGGTGTTCAAAGGTTTGTGGTTTAACCTCTTTAATTACCTCACGTTTTTGAGGTGTTAGCATCTGATTTGCGATAGACTGGAACTTTCTTAAGATTTCTTTGTTCATCAACATAAGATTGCTCTTATAACTAAACCTATCCTTGTGTAATCTCTCCAATTCCTGATCTAGAACATATTGAAATTGTTCAGAGTTCCTTTTCTTGAGCGGATGTTCTAATAATATGGTGGTTAATAATCTTCTATTTTCATCACTTCTTATAGACATAATATAAAGGTTTAATAATTAGTTTTTAACTATTTATTAAAGTTATCGTGAATTAAAATACTTTTTTCTTAGGGTGACCATTGAAGAATCTTTAACTCTGATTTTTTGAAATGTATTAAATGTAGTACCTTCCAATAATTGTAAAATAAAAAACATTGAAAACATTCCACACTCACTATTTCCATATTGATGTCTTTTTTTACTTACTAATATATCGTATTTCTCTTGGAAATTTGCACCTTGTTTTTTAACATTTTCACAAAATTTTAATATTCGTTTGGGTACATCATCACCGTAACTATCAAAATAGTATATATTATGTTCTTTTAAATCCATGAAAACCGCAACCCAATGCGAACCTGGTTGTGTGTGATTATCCAAATTAAATATAATTCCTATTTTTGATTTGCCTTTTTTTTTGCAAGATGCTAAAGAAAATTTACACAATTCTTCCCAAACGCACTCTCCAAAAACCACACGTTCATCATAATCAATGGGTGATGGTCCTATAAATTCAAATGATGGTCTCGCCTTTTCCCATTGACCCATGATTTTCTGAATCTCGACAGTTGTTAACCATTCCCTTGGATTATCTTTCCATTTTTCAGGACTATGAGGAGCAAACATTTTTTCAAATAATGACTTGTCTAAATCGTGTTTAATGCATTGATGTTTTAGCCAACACGCCTCGGTTTGACAGGTATCTTGCATATAGTTCTTAAGTTTCTTCCAAATTTCTCTAGGCGAATTTGAATCGACCGTTTGATCGGGATGTCTGGCGTTCCAAACAATTTTAAGTCTGTCGAGCGCTTTAGGTGTAAAACATGTATAATCTAAAAGTTCTCCCTTTTTTTTGGGAGAACATTGTTTTTTTTTCAATACCGAATCTTTTATTTTATGGGAATGTTTATTGTCGTTTTTTCGACGTGTAACGTTTCCTTTATTTCGGACTCGATTTCGAATTGTGCTTTTTGGCATTTATATATATATATATGTCTACTTTAAAATTTTAAAGTTATGATTTATTTTTGAATTTGTCTGTCTTAATATTGATTTTTCGTTGAAGAGGTAAAACCATTTTTTTGATCGTTTTCGTTGATATAATATTTATATGATCCGTAATTTTTGGAATGGGATTCTTCTTTTTTTTCATCATTATATCATTATTGATACGAACTCCCGATGGATCCATAATTGTTGGATTTTCACCCATATGACGATATTCTTCTTGAATTATTTCAGCCTTATCTATAAATTTAAAATGTTCAATGCATGAAAAGGCGTACGCCTCAAAATCTTTATCCAAATCAGGATCCCTTTTTTTTCCACGAAGATATTCTTTCGTAACTTTAAAAATCCTTTTTTTATAAAAATTTAAATCCTCGGCAGATATCCTAGTTGGAACATTATTAGATGAAATTTGATTTATAAAAGATGGATTGGTTAAAAATTGCAGGTCGAATTTATTTGCTGAATAGTCCATTATTAAAGATAAATTTTATAATATAAAATAACCAACGTAATTACAACTAAATTTATTGTCGCATGATTGAAATTTTCAATATTATATTTATCATATTTGGTATCGAATAAGATATCAATAGTATCTATACCATAATTCGTTTTTGGATTAATGTGATGTTTTTCATGTTGATTACAACCTAAAATTATATAGTTTATATTATGAACTGATGTATATAATAATCCCCATAATAACAAAACCGCGTTATTTAATTTAAATACATGACCGATATGAACGCTAAAATTTAAATATTTGGAGAGAAATAGGATCAATCCGCCCTCCATTATAAAATTTTGTATACATTCGAACGCCCAATTGAATGGTCTCTTATTTATACCAGAATCATGGTGGATTTTATCGTGGAAATTTGAACAAAATGCAATTAGCAGTCCTATTTTATTCAACAACCAATTATTTTTTATAAACAACATAATATCTGAAGTATTTTCAGCATATATTTTTTCAAAATCGTTCTCGTGTACAAAATAATGAACCCACCATCCAAAATATGTCACTATCATAAATGTAATTAACGAATTTACATAAGAATTATCATTCGAATTGAATTTGGCAAATACATATAATATAATAGATAAGGTAGTAAAAAATATATAATTCATTTTTAAACTCCTTATAAATATATCAAATGTAGTTTCTTCATACAAAATGCATAATTTATCATATATTTTCTTTCGCGGATTAATTAACATTGTAATAAATAAATAATAAATTATATAAAAATCTACGTAGCACGCTAAAATATATCATATTTAAATTATATATGTTAAAAAAAATAATAAGGAATAAAATTGTTGATTTTACAATTTGGTGTTTGAGAAAAACAGGATTACCAGACAAAATGTTGGGATTTGTATTAAAAACGCAACATTTTAGCACCCCTCTTTATTTCGCAATCCTATATCTATTGTTGCCTATAAAACTAGCTATACTTGCACTAGGTCCCCTATTTAGCAGTATGATACTTTTCTTATATCTCGACGGTTGTTTTTTATCCATAGTCGAATATAAATTAACAGGAAATAATATTAATATAATAGATCCTTATATTCTTTTCTTTGGTGATGAAATATCGCCGAGTACTAGATATGGTTATACAATAGGAGTATCTGCTATGTATTTTACATCAGTGTTTTTAATGTTATATTTGCGTACTTATTTTAATAAGTTATAAATTTCGTATTTGAATTCTGGTATGATTGCTAAATAATTTATGACCAGTGTTGCATGTATTTGGATCGAATTGATTAAACCTCTCTTCTTTAAATAACAATTCATTCGTCATTGGAATTGGATTATTCGAAGTTGTAAGATATGAGTTGTTGTACATATCACTGTTGCTACTAGCAACATATTTTGATTGTGGACACGCCTGTATTGGGAACACGGTGTTATGCAACCGGGTTTCTACATCAATATTTGCTTGAAATCCATTGAAAGGCAAACTATTGCCTGGCATAAACATTTGTTCTGTATTATATATTGGAACCTTTAAGCACGGTACAGTTGCTTCTTTATGACAGTCCAATATAGGCATTTGAACATACCTAGTTTGTACTGGTCTAATGTCGTACTGCATTTTAACAGGCGCATTACTAACATTTCGGTTGTACATTCGGTCACTTAATTCCTGTGTTCTATTTTGATTGCAATAATATACTCCTTTGACTACTCCGCTCATTTAATATAGTTGTAGATATTTTTATAATCAAAATACCTAAAGATAGATGTATAATTCATGTATAAATGTGTGGCATACTCAGCATATTAAGATATAATAATACGTGTAAAGATATAGAATATATAAAAAATCAATTCAATATAAATTCAATTAGAGGTCCGGAAAAAAGCAGTTTTAATTACGATAAGGAAAATAAGATAGTTAGGGGATTTCACCGATTGGCGATTAATGGATACAAAAATGATAACGCCATGCAACCTTTGGAATATAATAATTGTTCATTAATGTGTAATGGTGAAATCTATAACTGGAAAGAGTTAGAATCTTATGCCGATGGTCAATGCAATTCCGGTTCTGACTGCGAAATTATAATTCATTTGTATAAAAAATATGGGATAAAACAAACTCTTCAAATGATCGATGGTGTTTTCGCGTTTGTTTTATGGGACAAAACTACAAATGATGTTTATGCTGCAAGAGATCCGTTTGGTATAAGGCCCATGTTCGTTTGGATGCGGGAATCAGATATGCAATCGCCAATAATATTTGCTTCCGATGTAAAAACAGGTCAAAATATTTTAACAAATGTAAAACCTAGACATTTTCCTCCTGGACATTTCATAAAATTTCACGCAATCAGTCCCGAAATTAAATTAACACAAGAAGAGTATTATAAACATGCCAAAAATATAATAGATTTGAAGCACATGTACACACCATATCACTCTATTACAAGTTTTAAGGACAGCACAATTAAAACAATTGAGGATACTGTCCCTTTAATTAGAAATTCATTAATTGAAGCAGTAAAAAAGCGAGTAACAAATACAGATAGAGATATTGCATGTTTGCTTTCGGGTGGTTTAGACAGTAGTTTAATATGTGCTCTGGTTGCTAAAGAATATGTATCAAAATATGGTCCCAATGGCGCAAAGAAACTACATACATGGAGTATCGGATTGGAAGGTTCCGAGGATTTGATATATGCAGAAAAGGTTGCTAAATTTATTGGAACCACCCATCACGAAATAAAACTGGATGAATCAGAATTTTTAAATGCTATTCCACAAGTAATACATGATATAGAATCCAATGATATAACAACCATTAGAGCAAGTGTTGGAAATTGGCTGATAAGTAAGTATATTAAAGAAAATAGTGAGTCGAAGGTTATATTTAATGGCGACGGTTCGGATGAGGTCACGGGTGGATATCTGTATTTTCATTATGCACCAGATCCCATTTCTTTTGACCAAGAATGTAGGAGATTATTAAAAGATATTCATTATTTCGATGTACTTCGGTCTGACCGCTGTATTTCTTCACATGGTCTGGAGGCTCGAACCCCTTTTTTAGACCGATGTTTTGTAGAAAAATACCTATCTATTCCTATGGAATTAAGGGATCACAAACATAATATTCAATGCGAAAAGTTTTTATTAAGAAATGCCTTCTCGGATATGTATATTTTACCAGAGGCAGTCTTGTGGAGGATGAAAGAAGCGTTTAGCGATGGTGTGAGCAAAAGTACCAAATCATGGTTTGAAATCATACAGGACTTCGCATCGAAAAAAACTGGGATTAAAGATGGTAAACTTGCAGAACAATCTTACTATGATTCTATTTTTAATAAAAAATTTGCTCTCGGGAAAAATTTGATCCCGTATAAGTGGATGCCCAAATTTATAGACGCAACCGACTCCAGTGCCCGAACACTATCTATTTACAAATTTTCACAAATAGAGAATGAAGTGTCTAAAAATTAATATTATTTTGTAAAAATTAATATTATTAATGTATAAATGGATGATATTATCAATAAAAATTTTAAGGAAAGGTGTACAAATTGCAAGGGAATCGGACTAGTTAAAAAAACTAAAGAAATCAAATGTGTTGGTTGTTCTAATAATAATTTAAAATGTTGCTATTTATGCGAAAATGTAATAAAATCTTTATATGAAGAATGCAGTAAGTGTTTTGGACGTGGACAGTTTCAAATGACTCATAAAATTACAATTAAAAAAACATGTAACAAAAATGTAAAATAATATCCGCAAGATTTATTAAAATGGACATTCTGTAAAACAAAAATCACTCATCTTATTGCCTGTTTTTACGATGCTTCGTGTTTTTTATTTTTAATTTTTCGTCTCTTCTTGTTTTTTGATGGTATTATCTTTTGGTACAAAGTAAATAAGCCACCACTCAAGTGTTGTAACATCGTTTGTATCTCGATAACAAGGATTAAATCTGAATTTTTCATTTTTGCCCAAACCATAACCTTTATTTCTGTTCATTTCTTCTGTGGAATAAATATGCTCATCTCCGCGAATGGTACAGTTGAATTTCCCTTCAACGTTTTTGACCTTTATATTTGGTCCTCTTGTTCCACTGAAAACCTTTTTAAGATTCTGCACATACCATTCCTTCCCTTGAATTTGGCCATCTTCTCCAAAGAATTTTTTAATAGTTGGTTCACCTCGTGCTTCCTTTTGAAGACCCATTTCCACACTCATTTGGGTCATTTTCTTCTGTACTGTATCATTATTCATTTTTGTTTCATAACCTTCTTCGCCAAGTTCACCTTGTTGAAGAAGCCATCTGCTTGTTTCTTCTTGGTGAATACAACCCATATGAAATTTCTTACTTGAATGAACTTTAACCTTGGTATAACCGACCCAGCTACGAATGTTGCCTTTCAGACGACCATATGCTTGCGATCGGTCCATATTAGTGTTGGCAACAAATGGTCCGAAAATCCCGCGAGTAAATATTAGACCAGGTTTTTGAAGGGAAAGTCCTCTACCTGGAACAATTCCACCAGTGATAACAAGTGGTTTCCCATATTTTTTGGCCAGTTCCCATGCAGTGTTTTTAATTATATCATTTATTGCTGATGTAGTCATCATTTTTTTTTCAAACTCAATCGTGTGTTTTTTAGTTACACCATCTGAACCTTTTAATCGATATTTTGTTCCTTTGAATGCCCCATTCAAAACAACAACGACGGCTCCTTTTTCAATCAACATTTGACACATTAATTCATGCGACTCTTGCTTATGACCTGCTGGAATAAATGCGTAGTCATCATTTTTTAATGGATCCGCATCCAATATTCGTTTCGCATAACCAACGTTATCTTCACCTATTAAAGGTTCAAATGGCACGTGGTTAAAATCGCCAACCCCTACGTAATCAGCACTCAATAGAGCACCTGTCGTTAGAGAGGCTAATTTTAATTCGCCGTATGTGGTGAAAAGACCACGTTTCCCACTGGAATCTTCCGGCGTAGCATCAATGAAATAAATTTTGCCAACATTTGAGAGATTTTCCCATTTGCGGACGAGATCACACATTTTTTCGCTTATCGCAACTTTGGAAGCTTCATCAATATAAATTTCAAAATTATATTGTGGCCTCTCAGATGTCATATCGGCAAGGAATTGATCAATGTTTAAGTGCAATTGAACTGCGTGAGCACAACAAACAATTGTTGAAATTTTGGTAGGTTTCCTAAATTTGTAAAATAAATCAGCAGCATTTCTTGCATCTCCACCATCTTTATCGACGTTCTTCTTTGTAACGGCACTTGAAATTTCACATATTTCACCAAGACCTTCAAAAGTATCACCGCGATGTTTAGTTTGTGCAACTTGTAGCAAACTATTGTCACAAAATATAATAGATATTGTATTTTCTTTTTTAAATGATGTGACCATTTTTGTAAGGACCTCATTTGTTTTACCGGCTTGTTCAGGTTTGGTAATTAGATACAGTTTCCCTTCTGTGAGTTTCTTTGGGAAATTAGTAACAATATTTGATGGCGTATCATTGGTTTTTGATTCGGGTGTATAATCTTGCATTTTCATTTTTCTTAAGATGACTCTTTTGCATTCATCATAATCTTCTTGTGAAATTAACTCTTCATTAAAACACAATTTAAGATCGCGTAGTCTCTCTATTGCAGACATTTTAATTGATTTTATACTATTTATTTTTATACTATTTGCTTTTTTAACTTATACATCCCACCAAAAAATCATTTCAATTTTATTCAAAAAGGGCAGAAAAGTGGAGTAGAAAATTTGTTGAAAAAACATGTAACAAAAATGAAAAATAATATCCACAAGATTTATTAAAATGGACATTTTGTAAATGTCCAAAAACTGTATGCGCCGCTATTCCTTTGCTAATTATTTTACATACATTTACAATTCCCTATAAGATGTAGGAACTGTATTTCAAAATCATATATATTCTATACTACATATGATTTTTAAACATTAAAAATATAAAAAGATTTAGGCATTTTTATATATACCAGTATATATATACATGGTTCTAAAAAAAATGCCCAAAAAATGCCCAAAAATATTTATATGCACGCCCTGTTCCTTCAGTTGTAGTAAAAATAGCAATTATATTTCTCACTTATCCACTACAAAACATAAAAATGGTATATTGTCGTGCAAAAATGGTAGTAAAAAAAAGCGAGAAAACAAATGTAAAAAATGTTTGAAAATTTATAAGCATTCATCAGGTCTTTACCGACATATAAAATCTTGTAAAAATAAAAACGAACCGTTATCCAAAGTTATCCAAAGTTATCCAAAAGTTATCAATCGAACATTTTTATGTGAGTGCAAAAAATCTTATAAATTTGCATCCGGACTCAGTAAGCACAAAAAAATGTGCAAACACCTACAACATGGTTTAAACAAAAACAAATCTTCCGAGTCAACTGTAGGTGGGGTAGTACCATTATTAAAAAAAATGGACGAAAAGATCAATGTTATTTCAAAGCAGAATACTGCTCTATTTATCGAAAACAAGATTTTAAAGGAAAAAATTCTATCTTTAGAATTGGGGACAACAATCAACAACAATAATGGAGACAACTACACCATAAACATGTTTCTGAACGAGAAATGCAAAAACGCCATGAATTTGGAGGACTTTGTGGAAAAAATCAAGTTTACATTGGAAGATCTGAAGTACACCGCAGACAATGGATTTGCTAATGGGATTTCAAACATATTTATTAAAAACCTGAACGATATGGATGTCCATGAGAGACCAATTCATTGTACTGATCAAAAGCGTCTTCAGTTCTACGTGAAAAATGAGGATGTGTGGAAAAAGGATGATGTGAAATTAAATAACTCTATAGAACAAGTATCAAAGAAACAGGGATCCAGTATAAACAATTGGACCCATGCGAATCCCAACTATTTAAAATCCGAAAAAAAGTGTGGCGAGTACTTCAAAATTGTAAATGAAACGATGCAAACTACAAATTGTAAAAATATTAAAAATATTAAAAAAATGGTTGGACATAACGTGAAATTGGAAAAAGAAGACATGTAACAAAAGTTATGAAAAGCGTTTAGTTTTATTTTTTCGTTTCCTTCTCCTTTTATGTCTTGTATTGCGAATATTAAGAAATTTCCGCAATATTCTGTTAATTTCCTTTAATTGTGTTCGATCCCTTTTGCTTATTTTAGACCTCTGGACCACATATTTATGGTCACCACTCCCTGAATTTAAATATTTATACATATATTTTTCAAATAACGCGCGATCCTTTGGTTTTATTGAAAGTCCCATGTTGGATTTTAAAAAACTACTTATCATCTTTTTAAACGGGATTCCGTAATTATAAGGATTAACATGTATATATTTGATTTTTGGGTGATTCATTAGGGGATGCATTTGGTCATCTAAAAATACGAATTCTGCGTTATTATATCCAGTGCATTTTACCAAGTCATTATATGTTTTACTGTGAGTTGTTCGACAGTTACTCTTGCTATTTGGTCTATATGCAGTTATAACTTTATCAAATATGGGATATTTGATTTTTTTCTCAAGGTAACGTTTTATTAAAAGTGTCCACGATCTAGGTCCCATGTTATTGGTATATATAACGACTTTGATGGATTTATCTTTCCTTTTCTGTTTCTTGATAGTTCTAAGTATATCTATTATTCCCAAACGTAGGAATTTAGGCCATAAATCTAATAATTTATATAAATATTTTTCCCCAATTTGTTTCCCTAATATTAATTGCAGACCTCCCAAAAACATTGAAATTTCTTCGAAGTGACCTATGGTATCGTCTAAATCCAATACCACAACTTTATTTATACACATAGGCATTATATATTAAAGGGAGAAATTTATAATTATACAATGCCTAACAAATCAAAAACTATAAAGAAGAAGAATTCGAAAAAATATAAAAAGGGTACTATACCTAAAGCAGTCAGAGAACAAACGTGGATCCAAAATTTTGGTAAGAAATTTCAACACAAATGTTATATTAATTGGTGTGAAAATGAAATTAATGTATTTGATTTTCACGTTGGTCATAATAAACCTGAAAGTAAAGGTGGTAGTTTATCTATTAATAATCTTAAACCTATTTGTGCGCGTTGTAATTTATCAATGAGTAATAATTATACAATAACTGAGTGGAACAATTTTAATAATGCACAACAATCATGTTGTTTTAAAATATGTAGATAATATAGAATGACTAAAACAAAAAAACGATTGTCTGGATGGCGAAAAATTTCCCCGAAAGGAAGAGCGCGAACACGAATGTTGAAGAAATGTGGTAAAAAATGTTTCTTGGGACCAAAGAAGAGTTTTCCAATATGTGCCAAAGGTACCTGTAAAATAAGTAAGAAGGGTTTATATGCGGCGTATATTCGTTCTCGTCAATGGGGAAAACCCCGTAAGTCATATAAAGGACGTTCCAAGCCAACAATGAAACGTAGAAAATACACACGTATTTCAAAAAAAGCGAAAAAAATGCTAAAAAAATTATAAATATGTGAATAATATTTATAATTAAAGTTCGACATCACTATCCGAGAAATCGTATAACGAGTCTTGCATCATGTGTTGCGATGCATTTAATTCCTGTTCCTCGACATTATTGATATTGTCTATTTCACTATCTATGTCACTTTCTATATCAGTCTCGACTTCACTATCGCTACCGGGTGAAAATATAAATACGGATGAATTTCGTGGAGGTATTGTTACAATTTTTCTACCAAATGTTGGACTATTTCTAAAAATTTTTCGTAATTTATTAATAGTTTTATTCTTATGAGAACTTCTTTTTATTGGATTGCAAGAATAAATAGATATTAGGTGTATTTTTAATACTGGTTTTAAAGTGTTAATAATATTTATTTTTTCCTTACTGGAAATACCATTTGATATTTTACGCTTGCGCAACTCTTTTTTATAAGAGGATATCATATTAACAATATCAAAAAACAGTATATTTTCCCCTGTATTATCAATATAATTATGGATCATCGGTTCCATTAAATCCGTGTAATATTCAATCTTAAACTGAACAATATTCATTTCCATCTTAATAAATTTTTCGATTAATAAAGGAACAGCGAATTTAGCATTATCACGAATGCACATATAAAAATGGAACATATGACCCCTGTTAAAAGCAATATTTAAATAAGGATTCTTTGGAACATGTGGGGTAGGACAAAAATTTACACTTAGCGACAATGAATTATGCCATATCTTCATTATATCCGTTAGTCTGAACTCATATATCGTTCCACATTGGTATATTTTTGTTTTTTGTTCATCTGGAAAGTTTCTTAAAGAATTTAAATATAGATCTGTTTCCATTGAATATATTTTTCCCCTGCGAATTTTCCACAGATTTATAAATTTTTTTAATCCCCAATATACTTTTTGTATTTTTCCAAATACAGATATATAAAATGCTTTTTGACCAGCATCTAAAAACCCATTCTCTATAACCATCATGTTTAATTTTTCAAATTTAGTAATAATTTCAGATTCCATTGGTAAAAAAATATAATTTCCATACCCGTATGGAAAAAAATGCAAATTTTTACTATTTTCATCGTCTATCACATTTTTTGCTATATATGATAAAATTTTCATATATAGAATTATATTAAATTGTTTAAGTCTTTTTAGAATCCCGGATTATATTCATCGTCAATATTTCCCATGTCCACACCTTTAATTAGACTTGTATTATTACTAATTGTAATATTTTCAACAGCACAAGGACCTGTCTTATTTTCTACTGTTAGAAGATCATCAATATCTAATTGACTTTCCATTTGTTTACTTCCCAAATGCGCCATTTCGTTAATATCTAGCATAACTTGGAATGATCCAGTCCCGAAATACCCTTCTTGACCACACATAACATTGGCTGAAATACCAGTCATAATATCCAATTCACCATGTCTGGCGGCTCTCAAGAACATTTCAGGTGTTTCCTCAAAAGATGCTTTAGCAATTGGTCCAATATTATCATTATTGATACCATGTCGAAATACAGATACCATCTTTTTTGTTGCTGTGATTCTATCACATAAAAGAGACAAGTGATGATAATTAATATAGGATGCATCTTCAAACGCTTCTTCTAATTCTTTGAAAATACAAAGTCTTGCTGCTTCAATGCCCAATGTTCTGAATGTTTCTTGGATATCGTTACTATAGGTACTTTGCATATCTATTTCTTTGATTGTTAGAATATCAGCCAGATTTGTTCCGACAGTGTCCAATACCCAAATATCTTCTTTTTCATAATTCCCATCTTTAAATCGCAGCTGATTCACGGATTTTCTGAGAATAATTTTTGGAATATTCTTAATTCCTCGCAGGATAATATTATTTAATAAATTATGTTGGAGATTTTTAAGTTTGTATATTTCATCGGATTGATCAAGAGATTTCTTTTTACTATTTGTTAAAGATTTGTCTAATCGCACTCTCAAAACAAGTTTATCCGAATTAAAATCTGAATAAATGCAGGACATCTCACCTTTATAACTATGTTCCATTGCAAAATGAACATCATCCATGCTAATATTTTTATCTAACATTGCCTCATGATCCATTTCAAATCGAATAATCCATTTTGATTTACCTTTTGAACCTCCCTCAAACGTGGTTCCGGCACATTCAGCTAACATATTCGAGAATTGTGCGTATTCCTCCATCAATGGTTTATCTTCCGCGATAAGGGTTTGAAGATCGTCCGGATCAAAACAAATGCTGACGGATGATGTAATATCTTTTAAACATGTGTATTCGAGTGTGTATTTTAATTCTTGCGCTCTTACACGGTCTGTTCTTTCAGAATCTTTAAGATATACAGTTGTCGATGGTTGTTTTGGGTTTTCAGATAATGATAGAAGTTCTTCAATACGTGGTACACCACGAGTTACATTAGATTTCGACGCAACACCAGCAAAATGAAAGGTGTTAAGAGTCATTTGTGTGGTTGGTTCACCAATTGATTGCGCTGCGATCATTCCAACCATTTCTCCTGGATTACATAATGCATTTTTGTATTCAGCATTTATTTTTGCACAAAGCAATTCAAGTCCTTTTCTGTTAAAACGATGAACCGATAACAAATGTTTTGGCGACATGTAGTATAAATACGCTGTTTTGAATAATTCTGTGGGTTTTCCAAAATGAAGGGCGTTTAGCGACTCAAAATTATCTAAAATGAGACGATACGCTTCAAGAGGTGTAATATTGACCATTGAATTGGTTTGGTAATTTAATTGATTTGCAATATTATTAATAATTCTTTTAAAATGAACCGGGATGTGAATGGTAATATTATCACTATAATTAAATACATATTGAACTAATTCGGATCTTTTGATGACCATATAATCAATAATATCCTTTGTCTGTTTTGTTAATTCTTCATGTTGCCCTTTTAATCTTTTAATAGTTTCTTTTGTATAATTAACACTTGTTACATCATCTCCAACATCGTCGGTTGGAATTTGCCAATGACTGTAAATATCTTCCAAGGTCATTTGAGACAACGGAAGTTTCTGATTTTCTACTTTGGTAGGATCAATATTATCATCACCATATGAGAACTGGATAATTTTGTTTTTGTTATTTCTAACGGTACCATCATATGTAAATTTTAAATCTTCCAATGATTTAATTAATCTTCTTTGGATATAACCTGTTTGACTTGTTTTGACTGCTGTATCAATAAGACCAACACGACCACCCATTGCATGAAAGAATAATTCTTCTGGAGTTAATCCTTGAATAAAAGAACTTTCCACAAATCCGCGCGCTTCTGGCGAATCATCGAATTTCGTATAATGAGGCAATGTACGATTTTCAAATCCATATGGAATTCTTTTACCATCTACATTTTGCTGACCAAGACATGAAATCATCTGGGCAATATTAATATTGGCTCCTTTTGAACCACTGGACACCATGATAACAAATCTATTATCTTTGGATAAACTAGTTCGTCCAATCTTACCCGCCTCATTTAACGCTGCTGTAAGTAGAGTATTAACTCTTGTCTCAAATTCCAATTCATTTGATTTACCAGTATTGTTTTCAAAAGCACCTATATGGGTTTCATTAATAAGATCGGCAACAATCTTCTTCTTTTTCAAAATCGCATCGGCAATTTTTCCATTTGTTTCATTATTCGCAATAAGATCACTAATCCCGACACTGTAAGAACTTTGTTTCATGTAATCGGTTACAACGTTTTGGAGATTATCAATAAATTTGGCGGACGCTTTATGTCCAAAATCATTAAATATGGATTGGATTAACCCATTTGATCCTGACCCAAGCGCTGCTTTATCCAATTGTCCTTTTGTAAATTTACCATTTCTGATTTGAATTACATTATTTACATCAGTTTCCTGTCCATTTTTAAAATTAGCACTCATTGGAGGAAGAATTTGTGAAAGTAATTCAAAAGAACTAATCGACTTTTTAGGATTTTTAAATAGTTTTGGGTCAAGATTTCTCACACTCATTAGTAAATTCATAGCATTTCTCATGTCGAAATTAATATTTGGTCTTGTTAATCTGAAACTTCCTAATAAAGAATCTTGGAAAATTCCAACAATTGATTTATTGCTTGCTGGACTAATAATTTGACGTGGAACTGCGGCTAATAATCTTAATTCTGCCGCGGATTCATCATCTTGTGGACCATGTAAATTCATCTCATCCCCATCAAAATCTGCGTTATATGGTTTTGTAACGGCAACATTTAATCGAAATGTTGCACCAACGGGTAAAACTTTAACTAAATGACACATCATACTCATTCTATGTAGAGTAGGTTGTCTGTTGAATAATACAGCATCACCATCGAGAAGATGACGATGCACTATATCACCATATTCGATATTAATATTTTCACGATCCGTATATCTTAATGAGATCGAATCACCCGCCTTTTTCTCAAGAATTTTAGCACCCGGATATTTATCCGGTCCATTTAAAATAAGTGTTGTTAGGTATTTTTTGTTGCGTTTATTTACTACAACCGGGTATGTAATATTCATAGCAATCTTTTTTGGAACACCTAATTCGCCGATCGAGATATTTGGATCGGGAGTAATAACACTTCTAGCACTGTAATCCACTCTTTTACCCATAAGATTCCCTCTAACTCGACCTCCTTTGCCTACTAATCTTTCCTTAATGGATTTAAGAGCGCGACCCGATCTTTGAGCAACTGATGCAACTCCCGGGATACGATTATCAATCATGGTAGCACAATAGTATTGTAAAACGGTGTGCCAATCTTCTATGACTTTAGCAGTTGCGTTTGTTTGAATCTTATCTTGGAGCGTTTTATTCGCCTTAATAATATTTACTAGAATGTGTGAAATATCATCTTCACTTCGTTGTTGAGCATCATGTTTTACCGATGGTCGGACTGCTGGTGGTGGAACCGCCATTACTTGACAAACCATCCAATCGGGTCTTGAAAATGTGGGACTGAAACCCATAAAAGTAACATCTTCATCTGAAATTCTGGTAAACATTTTAATAACCATCTCTGGTGATAATTTTAAAGTGAGTTTTTCCTTAATATTGCCTTCGTCATCTGCGATACCATCAATATTCGCCCATTCGGCAATTAATGTGGCGAGACCTTCTTTATAAATTTTTTTAGGTTGTTTACATCCACAACCATCGCATGTATCGTCACCACACCTCGTAATTTTACTTGCTAATGGAAATACATATAACCAACGCTGACGTGCAGTCATATTTTTTAAGATGTGTTTGTGTTTCGTTTTGGAAATTAATATTTTACTACATTTTATACAAATGCATCTCAGGATTTTAACAATTGTATTAAGATATTGAATATAAAAGACTGGTCTAGCTAATTCTATATGTCCGAAATATCCTGGGGTTTTCATATAATTTAGACCATCTGTTGGACAAATAAGTCCTGGATCTAAAACTCCCATTCTTGGATCAAATAATCCTCCTATTACTGGTTTGTTATTCACATATGTATCTCTGGTAACAATATTTGCTACAGATCCTTTTCTAATTTCATCCGGAGATAATAAACTGAATTGTATGCCAATAATTCTAGAAGGTGTCATGGTTTTGCTATCGGTCATTCTTTATATTAGTCGTATAATATTTAGATTGTTTTCAATTTAATTAAAACAAATTCTAAAACTACGATGATTTGTCTAACTCCTAAAAATTGGACAAATAAATTGATTCATAAAAAATATAAATAGATAATAGTATGTTTCATAAATATGAGTTCCAAACAGGAAGATGATAAAATCAAAACGCCTAAAAAATCTAATAAAAAGATCACGAAAATTAAAACAGCGAAGTCTAAAAAAAAACGCATCGAAGAATCAGATTCGGATAGTGATAGTGATTGGTTACCAGAAGAAAGATCTGTTTCCGAGGATTCGACTGATGAAGAAGATGAGGAAGAAGACATGGATACTCTTGAAATGCAAAGATTTATTCAGAAGATTTTTCCTTCCAAGTCCGGAAAGAAAAGAATGGATCAACTTGATAAGATTGATGAATTAATTGATAAAAAAGAGAATGTTAAAAAGAGTAAAAAGACCAAAAAGACAGTCAATACTAAAAAGAGAAGCAGTGCTAAAAAAAGAGTTGTCACCAACGTTGAAGAAGAAGAAGAGGATGAGGAAGAAGATGAAGAAGAATGTGATTACGATGTTGATGATGGAGTAGTTGTTAATTCAGATGGTGATATTGTGGATACAGATATGGAAAACATGTTGGGAAAGAATATGAAATTCAATATTATATTTACAGTTGGTGATACAAATGAATTTGAAGAAGAAAGTGAAGAAGAGAGTGAGGAAGAAGAAAGTTCTAATTCATTAAAAAAACGTGATAAATCAAAGATTAAATATAAGGTGAATGATAAGGTTCTGGTTAAGGCGTTGTATTGGGAGGAAGAGTCTGCAGGAATTATTACCAAGGTATGTACCCGTAATAGGTATAATATAAAATTAGATGATAAAGACTTGGATCAACGTTGTTGGAAACTTATCGGTGCGAAGTATATTCGCATATTGACGGAAGAAGATACCGATTATATGAATAATATTAAACAAATGAAAGAATTGGTATCCATAAAAAAAACCAAAGGGGATGAGGCAATGTTAAAGAAGTTGGAATGTTTTGCGAAAGCAGATACAGCGCGCGAAAAGAAAAAAGAAGATGATAAGGTTAAAAAAGATAAACTTAAAAATGCGGTTAAACTTAAAAAGTTATTGAAAGAGAAAAATGTTATGAATGATTTTAAATATTTTAAGGATATGGAAATTGAGGATCAGCGTAAAATTTTGAAAAAGTTAGAGGAAGTCAATAAATATTCCAATGTAGAAAAACCTTATAGACTTGCTTTGTTGGATTCTGATATTCCAATTGCATTTAAATCTGCGGCCATGAAAAAAATCAATATACTTGAATATATGGAACCGGGTTCTGGAGAATATTATAAAAATAAGCAATGGGTTGACGCTTTTATGAGAATTCCATTTAATAAGCATAATACATTGCCTGTTAGTATTAAAGATGGTAGAGATAAATGTAGTGATTTTATGGAGAACGCCAAAAAAACATTAGATGAATGTGTATATGGATTGAATGATGCGAAGATGCAGATTATGCAATTTATTGGGCAATGGATTAGCAATCCAAATAGTGTTGGTTCAGCATTGGCTATAAAAGGGCCACCCGGAACTGGTAAAACAACACTTATTAAGGAAGGAATCAGTAAGATTTTGCAAAGACCATTTGCGTTCCTTGCTCTTGGTGGTGCAACAGATAGTAGTTTTCTTGAAGGTCATTCATATACATATGAAGGTAGTAGTTGGGGGAAAATTGTAGATATCCTAATTCAAAGTAAAAGCATGAATCCGGTGATTTATTTTGATGAATTGGATAAAATTTCAGAAACTCCAAAAGGTGAAGAAATTACAGGCATTCTAACACACTTAACAGATACTACTCAAAATACTCAGTTTCATGATAAATATTTCTCGAATGTAGATTTTGATCTTAGCAAAGTATTGTTTATATTCAGTTATAATGATGAAAGCAAAATTAACCCCGTTCTGAAAGATAGAATGTACAGAATTCATACGAAAGGATACGAAACAAAAGAAAAACTTATTATAGCTAAGGATCATTTGATTCCAAAGATTGAAAAGAATATTAATTTTGAAGTAGGGCAACTTGTAATTCCAGATGAAACACTATCATTCATTGTTGAAACGTATACTGAAAAGGAACGCGGTGTTCGTAATTTAAAAAGATGTTTGGAGATTTTGTATACAAAAATCAACTTATATACTCTTATGAAACCAGACAGTTCTCTTTTCGATGGCGAGGTTGTGCTTAAAGTTGAATTTCCTTACACGATTACTCCGGATATTGTTAAAAAGTTAATAAAAGTAGTAGACAAAAAAGGTGCTCCATTTGGAATGTATTTATAAAAAATTATTTTACAAATATAAAATTTACATTTTTTTTTTTCGCAATTAGTCAAACGACATTTCCATTATGTGTCCAAGATAAAGATTTCCAGCAATTTCACCATCCATGGTAATGAGGACATCATCAAAGCCTCCGTAAGGTATTTTGAAATATGTGATTCCCTCAATAGTTTCAGTAGGTGAATCAGCGTCGATAGTTATGTATCCGTCGCATATTTTGTATTTACCCATATTAGTTTGAATGACGCCCTTATCATATGCGCCGATTAAATGTCCTTCTTCATTAAATAATATATCATTATTATTTATTGAAACTTTAAAGTATTTTTTTTCCATAATGCATAATGTAAATGTGTTTGCATGAATATATCTTTTTGTCTCTTTAATGTTAAGATATTTTTCAATATCCGTTAATGCAACTGTATTGACAGACAGCAAATTAATATTTAATTCAGTTTGAACTTCATATTCTTTTTTACTTCTTTTAATTCGGTCTACTAATTTTTCGGGTGTATAAAATCGTGTTTCACCATCACTGAATTTTACACATATTGATATATTCATGCTGGAATCAACCAATTCCGAATCAAATCTTTTTTTACCCCGTAGTTTTTTCCCACACGGATTCCGTTCAATATTAATTACACCTTTATAGAATCTTTTCCCTTCAAAAGTACTGCTCGAAAAAGACAATAGGACATTTTGATTATATGTAAATCCATATTTTTTTCTAAGAACGTCTAATTTAATTTCGTACCTTTCTCTTGAAAATAATATGGCTAGTTTGTCATTCTCAATTCTTTTTTTTTTTAATTCTTGTTTTCTTCTTTTTTTTACATAAAATTTTGATACCCCTTTCACGCCAAACCTTCTTCCATTTTCGGGTAAGTATTCTGCCGCCATTTCTGGTTTAATTTTTTCGAATTTTTTAATACAATTTAACCATTTTGATACTGGTTTTCGACCAGACCATTCATTCCAAATAGAACCATCTCTTTGTGTGAAACTAACGAGGGCAGTACATTTTTTCGTGCCCCACTCTTGTATATAAATAAATTTCATTGGAACAACTTTTTTTAATTGGGCGTCCCATTGACCATCTCCGCGAAGTTCTGGTCTTGTACTTAACCAGTATCTTTTACAAAGATTTTTTTGGTTTTTTATATAACGAATGACATTAAAATTATTTCTATTAAATCCACCTTTAAAGAATTGTTGGGAAACTTTTCCCCAATTTAGTCTTTTGTCTATGCAAAATTCCAAAATATATATTTCGATATCTTCTGGTAAATTAAATAATGATTTATAAATTTGAGAGGTCATTTTTATGTGGTGTCTTTGTTGATATGTATTTTAATTAAAACCCGTTCAATTTTATTGAATCTTTTAATACATCTTCTGATATTTTCTATGAATTTGGCGTGACGCCATGTAAGCGCGATACGCTGCAAACTGGTTGGGTTGTATGAAAATGGTTTTATATGTTGGTTTGCGATACACTGGTTTTTTGAGTGTTTTGGTAGTACTATCTCCGCAGGCAGAACAAGGCATTATACTATATGTATTTAAAAAAATATAAATATGAATATATATGGAATATACCGATTTAAAATTTTTGATTGAATTAAAAGATACGATGGAAAGAGAGATTATGACTTTAACTAATATTTTAGAGTCTAAAAATTTAGATTTTGAAAATTTAAAGAATGTGATATATAAAAAATGTGACCATGAATGGGCGAATGATTTTATAGATCATTCATGCAAGTTAACAGGAAATCATGCATCAACCAGAGTTTCGTATTGTAAAAAATGCTGTTCATCTAACTAATTGTGCACGGACAACTTTTTACAATTGCTTTATGGTAACAATTGTAACGTATATGTTTGTCTTTTTTATTTTGTTTACAATCCCTACAATGACCATTTTCCCAATAATGATATCTACACGAAGATCTATTTGATAATAATCCAAATTTGGTATCAAATCTATCATTGCATTTTTCGCATCTTAGTTTTTTTTCCATTAAATATGATTAAATTTGTTTATTTAAATCATATTTAAAATACTTCCGAATGAGATCTATTACCTCCTCTCATATTAATATAATCAACCTGTTCTTTTGTTACGCATGCACATCCGTCAGCAGAACTGACTGATGAAAAAGGTGGTACACAACATTCTGGTTTAAATTCGTTATCGGCAAAGAAAAACATTTCCCCAGGAGCAAGAGGTAATTTAGGTCCCATATTCGCCTCTAAATTTGGTGCCGCGCCCGGAAGTTTTCTGTTTCCAAATGATCCTTTTACACCATCGCTCATATTATATCCAGTCGAGGCACCAAAATCAGTGAATCCTTCTTTCACATCTTTTAATGTTATCTTGGAACATGAACAAATTACAAAACATCCAATTATTGCACCAATAATAATGCATGAAACAACTATAAATGGTCTAAATTTAAATCCAAACAATTTCATTTCCATAACTATACATAAATATTAGATAAAAAATTATCAATCGTTTGAATAATTTCCTAAATGTTGGGTCACATACGTCATCCCGTTTTTTTCCATTATTTGACTTTTGCATGTTGAGATCCATATTTTGTTACATTTGATGTATTTTTCAATATATCCATTATCGCATGTAAAATAGGTAATGCGAATATTATAAATAATACAAGAAACCCAAGAGATACTAAAAATGCTGAGAAAAAGGGCAGACTAACAAAGGGAATGAACCAATTTAATATGGCAATGGTGAGCAATGAAAAAGTGAACGCTTGTAAAAATTTAAAAAATATTGTAAGCATAAGTGCGAATACTCCTAAAAATGAACGTAAACCAAGAAAGGAACCCAGCCCTGAATACATGGTTGCCGAGAGTAATCCTTGTGTTTTATTAAGTCCGCCTTTCGCTTTTATAAATGTATTATTTAATGGAACAGCTACATTGAATATTTTACCAGTTGTCTTAGAAAATGTATTCCCGAGGTTTTTCCTTAAATTTCCCAATAAAGACCTTACCGAACCCATTTGTTTACCCATTTCCCCGACGGTTTTTGTTAATACCTGTGCACCTGCTTTTGTCGCCCGTGTTTCAACTTCAACAACATCTTTGAGAGTTTCATTTAAACAACTGCTTAAATTTTCAGCAGTGTACGCTATTTTAGATTTATGGGGAGGTGCGTTTATTAATCCAGCAAACGGCATAAATAATGGGTTGCATCGTATCTCTGACCAATCTTTTTTTAGCATACTGAGACTGCTCAAAAAATAATTATATCCGAATATACATCCAAATGTTGCCATTATCAAAGATGTTATTATTACAGATGCGCCATATCTATCTAAATATCCATTTTTTTTATATGTTTTTTCGAGAAAAGGTCTTAATTTCGGTTCATCTCGGTCAAAAAATGGTGTTTTATTTAGTACGTTTTTAAAAATATGGGATAATGAAGACGTCATATATAATAACTGTATATTAAAGGTCGAAACTTAGACCATTTTACCTATTTCTTCAACTACTTTTATGGGTGTCTGCGTAATAGGACCGGTTGCTGCGCTGCTACCGAGTAAAAATTGTCCCTGCATCATATGCATTATGACCGTCAATGTTCCTAAAATTTTCATAACCATATCTCTGAACCCAATTGTAAATTTTTGCATTTGAATCATTAAGTTGTTGAATATTCCGAATATATTTGTAAATTGTCCTCCAATATTAGGTCGCAATTTACTCTGTAAACTTCGTACACTATCCAACTGACCAGATATTGAAGATATGTTCGAAGATATTGCACCATGTGCAGCATTTATGGGTCCCATAAAGTAATCCATATTACTACTTTGAAGGGTTCCTATACATTGTGAAAAGTTTTTGCCTGTGTCATGACCAAAAAAACTCGCAAAAGGCATAATGATAGGATCACATCTATATTTAACCCAATTGTTTTTAATTTCCAAATATGCACCCATAACATAACTAACAAAATAGCATGCTAAAAAGGATGATAATATCATGGTTGCTAAAAGTATATCGTGGAATCTCATATTAAAATATAATGTGATTTTAATATTAATTAAAATAATATAATTATCGACGTTTTTTCCGAGTTTTTTTTCTTTGACGAACTCTTGTATTTTTGCATCTTTCGACAACGCGACGCTTTTTTCGTTTTTTCTTTCGTTTTGTCTTTCGCTTCTTTTGGTTTTTCTTTCGTTGTCTTGACTTTCTTCTTTGCTTTCTTCGTTTTCTTCCACCTTTAATATTATTTAAATTTTCCATAAATCCACCAAGTGCTGTACTTCCACCTTTTAAATTTTCCCACCCGGATGTACTGTCTCCGCTTGATGCACAATTAAGATTTGCGAGGTGTTGTGTTGACGCAAGTATGTTATAATTGGCGTTGGGAAATGCTCCTGTGCTTGCTCCTGCTGGAAATGATGGTACATTAATAGATGTAGCGCCGCAACATGCGCCTCCCTTTTTATTTTTCATGCCCCCATTTTTTCCAACTATAAGTGATTTATTGTGCTTTGCTTGAAAATTTCCATTATATGGTTGCGGAGATAGGTATAATGTACTTTGATTTGTCGTGAGACGTGCTGGTTGTGTAAATGGCATTGTTTCTTATATTATATAAATAATAAATTTTTTAACATAAAGATAATATTTAAATATAAATTATATGAGCAATATGAGTGATAAAGATAGATTGAATCTCCAAGAGATGATTAAATCTTACGATGCTGACGATAATACTCCAAAAATACGCAGTCTAAAACATAGTAGACGTATCAAAGATAATGTTGAAATACTTCTAAATCTAATAAAAAAACATGGAAGAATGTTGAAAACTGATAAACCCAGATTTGATAAATTAGCCATTTCCCGCTGCAATTTTTTATGGAATAATTATACCAATATTTTTAATAGATTAGTCAAGAATGAACTAAATGTTAAAATTCTATATAAGTTTATCGAAAAATTAAGAGAAATTGAGGATGGTGAAACTGACCAACATACCGCATCAGTCGAAGTCGGAAAAATTTTGAAGGAGATGTATATTGATAGTGCATTACGTCGGGAGAAGAAATATGAATCTGAAGAAGGAAAAGAAGAGAAAAAGGAGAGAAAACCAACTAATGCTATTAGTTGGTTGAAATTCAAGAAGGGTTTGTAGAATTGGTTAATTCTCTCCAAATATGAAATTTGTTACATTTATTATTTAAATTTTGGAGAACACGTAGTCCAGTATAAACATCGTATTATTAATAAATTGAAAATACATAAAACAATTACAACTAATATTATTAAACATGACAATATTAGTTATTGTGGAATCTCCAGCTAAATGCAAAAAGATCGAAGGATTTTTAGGACCAGGATATAAATGCATAGCCAGTTTCGGACATATTTATCAACTCGATAATGTTAAAAATGATGAGAACTTTAAACCCGAGTTTAAGTTGTTACCTTCAAAAAGCAAATATATTAAAATTCTTAAAGCAGGTATGAAAAATGCAACAGAAGTCGTTTTGGCGACGGATGATGATAGAGAAGGTGAAGCAATTGCGTGGCATATTTGTCGATTGGGAAAGTTGCCTATTAAAACAACAAAGCGTATTATTTTCCATGAAATAACAAAATCTGCAGTACAAAAGGCAATTAAAAATCCGACTGTGATTGATATGGAAAAAGTAAATGCGCAACTCGGTCGGCAAGTTTTGGATCGACTTGTCGGATTTACTATATCCCCCGTTTTATGGAAACAATTCTTTCATGGAGGTAAAAAAGGTGGATTATCTGCCGGAAGATGCCAGACACCAGCACTTAGATTGGTATATGAAAACTAGTTAGAAATCGATGGAGAACCCGGTAAAAAGATATTTGAAACAACAGGGTATTTTACAGAAAAGGATTTACCATTTAAATTATCAAAGGATTTTGAAGAACAGAAGGTTATTGAAGATTTTCTTGAAGAAAGCGTTGGGTTTGAACATGAAATTTGCAAACCAAAGAAACCAACTATATCTAAAAGGAAGGCCCCGATTCCATTTTCAACATCATCCCTCCAACAACGAGCGTCAAATGAACTACATTATTCTCCAAAACGCACAATGCAATTGGCGCAAAAATTATATGAGAATGGGCATATTACATATATGAGGACCGATAACAAAAAATATAGTGGTGAATTCATTGTGCAAGCAACTGCGTTTATAAAACAAAAATGGTCTGTATGTGATGAATATATTAAAAGCGATATTCAATCTATTACGATTGGACAAAGTAAGAAAAAGGTTGATAATGCTCAGGAAGCGCACGAAGCAATTCGACCAACCAAACCATATGTATCGGAAGTTGATATTGGCGACGCGGAGAATAGATTATATAAATTAATATGGACAAATACTATTGAAAGTTGTATGTCGGTCGCCCAATTTAATATTATAACCGCAAAAATATCAGCGCCCATGAAATGCGTATATAAATGTACAGCAG
>MDTF01005706.1_pt1 | contig 30930 bp, 29 predicted proteins | sample 811191 | NCBI WGS metagenome assembly MDTF01 (sample SAMN05326649, study PRJNA326480) | marine metagenome | isolation source: seawater | place: Southern Ocean | collected 2011 | reverse complement strand
TCCGTGTCTTAAGACAAAGTACCATTGGCGCTGAAGGGCTTGACTTCCGAGTTCGGAATGGGATCGGGTATAACCCCTTCGCAATAATCACCGGCAATGAGGTTTATACCTAAATAAATATTATTGTCAAAGAATGAAATGCCCTATTTACGTGAATTTTTTAAGATACTTTCTACATAATCTTGAAGTTTTATTTTTCCAAAAAACTTAAATACTTTATTTGATAGATTCATGCTGGTTAGAGCTGAAGCATATCGCTCACCTTTTCTGGTGGGTAGTAATTTTATTCTGGTTTTAAATAGTTTAGCAACTTGGAGGATTGAAAAACTTTGTTTACTTGAGATGCTATAATGCCTACATTTATTTTTTTTCCACGCATAATAGCAAATATTTATAGTATCATTTATATGTGTAAATCTTCTTGATTGTGTGCCTGGCTTGACCACTGTTAATACTTTTTTATTTCTATATAAATCTTCAAATATACCAATTACAGTTGCCATTTTTCCTGTACGAATTTGCCCCGGACCATACACATTGTAAAAGTAAATTATCTCAAATTTGAATTTAAACCAGTTTTTTAAATTTTCTAGCATTTCTAAATTTTTAGATTTAGAAAAAGCATAAGGGGATAGGTTTTTATCTCTACCGTTATTACCTAGGCTTGCTGAGGTTGCAGAATAAATAAGTTTAATATTATTTTTCATACAGAAGTTAAACACAGCGTTAGATCCTATAAGGTTACTTTCTATGCATTCATTCATATTATCAAAGCTTTGATAAATTCTTGCAAATTCACCGAAATGAAAAAGTGAATGAATATCTTTGGCTTTATTTGATAATTTTTCATTAATATTTTTCGTGTGGCAATTTAAATATTTAACCTTTGAATTTATAATGTGATTTTTTTTAAAACCAGAAGAATAATTGTCTAAGCTAATAATCTTAAAATTTGTTTTTTTTAACAGAAGTTTAATTAAGTTTGACCCAACGAATCCCGCCCCTCCAGTAATGATAATAAGATTTTTCATTTTATTTATAATTTTCTTTTAAAAAATAGTGGTACGTTTTTAAAATTGAATCCTCTAATTTTGACTGGAATCTCCACCCATATTTTTTTGCTAGAGATACATCCAGCAACTTACGCTTTGTACCATTTGGCTTGGAAAGGTCATGATTAAGTTTAATTTTTTTTTCTGGAATAATAATCTTCATAATTTTTTTTGCATATTCATTGATGGTATAATCTTTACCTGTTCCTATATTTATCAATTTATCTTTAGTATTTTTTTTCATAAAAAAAATACAAGCATCAGCTAAATCTTCTACATATATCATTTCTCTTTTGACTTTACCATTGCCCCATATAGTTAATTCTTTTTTTTTATTAATCTTAATCTTATGAATCTTTTTAATGAGAGCTGGAAAAAAATGTGAGGATTTTAAATCATAGTTATCATTTGCACCAAATGAATTGGTAGGCATCAAACATCGATAATTCATTCCATATTGAAAATTATAACTTTCACACATTTTTATTCCAGAAATCTTTGCTATAGCGTATGCATCATTTGTTTTTTCTAATTTTCCACTTAAAAGATAGTCTTCTTTGATTGGTTGAGGACAATTTCTTGGGTACACACAACTTGATCCTAAAAATATTAAATTTTTAACACCTGCTAAATAAGCAGAATGAATTATATTTGTTTGAATCATGATATTTTCATAAATAAAACTTGCTTTATCTGTGTTATTGATCAATATTCCACCTACTTTAGCAGCTGCAATTATAATAAAATCTGGTTTAATTTTCTTAATAAATTTTTCTACATTTTGTTGATTAAGTAAATCTAGTTTTTTTTTATTGATAGTGATTATTTTTTTATAGCCATCATCTTTTAACTTATTAAGTAGTGCTGTACCTACCATTCCATTGTGGCCAGCTAGAAAAATCTTTGAATTTTTTGTAACCATTTATTTGTTTATAGATAATAACTCAAACTCAATCATTTCTTTAATAAGTTCTTTTATATCTACTTGAGGCTTCCAATTTAATTGTTTTTTTGCTTTTTTTGCATCTCCTAAAAGTGATTCTACATCGATCGGTCTAAAATACTTTTTATCACACTCGATAATGATTTTATTATTATAATAAGCTTTTTCATTGATACCTCTGCCCTTCCAAATTATTTTCATTTTAAGATTTTCACAGACGTAATTAATAAATTGTTTAATTGAATACTGCTTACCAGTAGCAATAACATAATCACTTGGTTTTGATTGTTGCAATATCTTCCACATTGCTACACAATAATCTCTAGCATGACCCCAATCTCTTTTGGAATATATATTTCCAAGATAAAGTTTTTTTTGTTTATCGTCTTTAATTTTACATAATGCAGAAATAATTTTTTTTGTTACAAAGGTTTCGCCTCTTCTAGGGCTCTCATGGTTAAATAAAATTCCATTTGCTCCATATATTCCGTATGCTTTTCTATAAACAGTAGTTATCATATGTGCATAAAGTTTTGCAACTCCATAAGGACTGATAGGATTAAATTGTGTAGATTCATTTTGTGGTGTTGCAAGCACTTCTCCATACATTTCTGACGTACCAGCTTGATAAAACTTAGTTTTTTTAATTAAATTATTAAATTTAATTGCCTCCAGTATTCTGAGAGCACCCAGAGCATCTGCATTTGCGGTATACTCTGGAACTTCAAAAGAAACAGCTACGTGGGACTGAGCAGCTAAATTATAAATTTCATTTGGGCTAATTTCTTTAATTAATTTTGAAACAACAGTCGAGTCAGTTATGTCTCCATAGTGTAAGAAAAAGTTCTTTTTTTTTACATGATGTTCCTGGTAAATATGATCTATTCTATTTGTATTGATCGATGATGATCTTCTTTTTACACCGTGTACAATGTAATTTTTTTTTATTAAAAGTTCTGATAAGTATGAACCATCCTGACCAGTAACTCCAAAAATTAAGGCAACTTTTTTCATAAGTTTAAAATTTTAAATATAGATATTAACCATTAACAACTAATTACATAATATATTATAATATTATACTATTGAAATAAACATAAATTATCTTTTGTTTTTATAAAAAATTACGAAACCAATTTTTTTTTTTGCATAAAGTCCTTCTGAGTACGGACAAGGAGCTGGTGTCGTCCAGCAATTATTTGCTAGCGGTTTATAGACTGAAATTTCATCTGTAATGTTAATCTTTTGATATTCCACATTGGGTACACTAAAAAAAGGAAAATTAGTGAATTTATAAATATCTTTGCGAACTATCTCACTATTTATTCGTACAAAATTTTTTGATACAAAAAATGACAAAACAACTAATAATAGTATATTTGAATATTTTGAAAATTTGACATTATGAAAAATAAACCCGCTTAGATAAAAACTAGTAGGCAGTGAAAAAATTAAAAATACTGGTGCATAACCGCCATATCTTAATGCTGGATGCTTAAAGAACCAAACAAAAACTATTAATACAATCAAAAAGTAAATAGATAAAAATACATTTAAACTCAGTTTTTTTATAATTTTTTGCTCTTTAAATATAAATAAGAAAATTGAATTAATAAATATTAACAGAATAATATTTTCAGAAAATCTCCCAAAAAAATAATTTTTATACCAAATTGGAATCCAGCTAAAACCTCCTATGATTTCTTTATACCCTTCAGTAACGTATCCAGCTCCAGCTAAAGATTTGGCCCATGCTTCGTACCAAATTTGGTAATCTTTAATCTCATCAATTGATAGAGCCCAACTTAAATTTTCAAAACATAGCAGTGGAAAAGGATAAATAATGCAGCCAGAGGTAAATAAATTCAATAAAAAAAAGCTAGTTATAAATAAAATTGTAAAAAAGGTAATAAAAAAACTATTAGTAAAAATTTCAAAAAATTTAAAAATATTGTAAGAAAATGCAATATATAAAAATACCAGAGCATATAAAATAAAATATGTTTTTAATGTAATACAATAAATTAATAACAAACCTGTTAATATAATAATTTCTTTTTTCTGTTGTAAGTTTGTGACTAAAAAAAATTTAAATATAAAGTAAAAAAATAGTAAAATTAATAATTGCCCACTAGTATCAGTTCCGAACTCTGCTAATCGAGTAAATTTCGGTATAATAAATATTAGACTTATTAAAGAGTAATATCTTAAAAAACTCTCATTTTTAACATCTTTAGAAAAATTATAAAATGCTAAAATTACACTAGTAAAAATTATATGATTTGGAATATTAAATAATAAAAACTTATAGAATGGTAAATAAAAAATTGAATTAAGATATAATAGTGAGGAATGGTGAGAGTAACTAAAATCTAAATTACTTAAACCTATTTGAAATTTATTTTGACTAAAATTCAAAGATTGTTGAAGATGATAAAATGAAAAATCATCATGTGTTTTTGAAATAATCAAACTAATAAAAAGTAATAAAATTATTATTATATTTGATGAGTCCTTAAATTCTTTAAACTTACTAAAATTTTTAAAAAATAAAAATATTCCGACAAGATGTATTAGACTATTAAAAAGTATACCATGTGGAATAAAAAAAATTGTTACATAAGAAATAAAACTTAAAAATATTATTCCTAAAATAGGTTTAATTCCAATATTTATATCACCTGCAAGTGTTAATTTGCTTAACCTTGCTATAATCAAACCGTAGCCAATTACTGAAAAAAACAATGCTATATAAGTTAAAAAGAATAAAATTATTTTTATCATTTAGATTTTTAATAAATACATAAAGATGGTAAATTATACTATCAAAATTTAACTATATTTTTTTTTATATAATTGAACGAAAGTATATACAGAAAAAATAACGATTTTATTAAGCTAAAATTCATATAATAATAATATACTCTGAATCCATCGCTAATTTTTTGAAAAATATTAGATGATAGGGAGTCATCTAGTTTTCTCCATTTCAATAAGTTTTGATTGATTCCAAAAAAAGAACTTTTTTTGGAAAGTCTTAACCATAAAATATAATCTTCCTTGGTCTTTATTGTCGGAAACTTTAAATTAGCTAGTATTTTCTTTGTAATAACTACAGATGACAGACCAATGTCGCACGAAAATAAAAGTTCATTAAATGATAATTTTTTTTTAGCTTTTCTAGACCCTATAACTTGACCAGCTTTATTAATTATTTGATAGGTAGTATGAGAAAGTTGATAATTATTTTTTTTCATAAAATTAATTTGAAGCTTAAGTTTATCCTTATGCCAGATATCATCACTATCTAGGAAGGCTATATATTCGCCTCTGCTTTGGGCAATTGCCCTATTCCTAGATATAGCGGCACCAACATTAAATTTATTAATTATTATTTTTATCTTTTTTTTTAATGTAATTTTTTTTAGATAATTCAAATCTTCTTTTTTTTCATCATCATAAATTATAATGATTTCTTTAAATTTATAAGATTGATTAAATGCTGAGTCTAAAGTTTCTTTTATAAATTCACTTTTTTTATAATAGGGTATAATGATAGAAACTAGTTTTTTTATCATGTTTTTTTAATCTTTAATAAAATTAAATAAAGTAAAGAATATATTATTATACAAAATAAAATTAAAATTACTAAAATTCTAGTATCGTATAAAAAAAAAGTTCCAATATAAAATATGATTAGATTAAAAAGATTGATGAAGATACCTGTTAGAGAGGATAAAAATATTTTATTTAAAGAAAATCTTTTATTACAAAAATCTAATAAAAGGTGATGCAGATGTTTTGAATCAGGCTGGTCCGGTCTTAATTTTAGGGTATAGACTCTTCTGATAATGGAAAAAAAATTTTCAAATGCTGGATACCATAATAACAGAACTATAAAATAAGGTGACACATTTGATGTTGTTTGAAAATTAATCAGTATAAAGCCAACTATCAAAGAGAGGAGGTATGCGCCTCCATCACCAAGATAGGATTTATTAAAAAGATTAAAAAAAATAAAAGAGATTAAAAAAGAATAGGTAACATAAATAATGTTTAAATTCGTAATACCAATAACATTGGTATCTAAGTACAATAAGATACTTAAAATTACAAAAAAGTAACCGGAGCATTGTAAATTAATACCATCAATAAAATTCGATCCATTTATTAAAATTAACAAACAAAAAGTGGTAAACAAAATACTAACAAGCTCGTACTCAAGATAACCATCTAATAATGGAATTCTTATTGATTTTATCAATAAATGGTTAATATAAATAAAAATTAAAATTACAATTAATTGAATTGTTAATCTTTTTTTTGGATCATTAAGTCTTTGTGTGTCTGACAAAAAACCAACGAAAAAAATTGCTACAATTAATCCGTTATTTATTACACCAGTAAATAAATTTATAAACAGGAAACTAATTAATAAAACAACACCCCCAGAAAGTGGTACGATTGCCATATCCGTAAAACTTTTATGTTTACTAATACCCTTGTTATCAATTAAAAAATTTTTTTTTAGAAATATAAAATTTATCAAAAAGAAAATAAGAATATTAAAAAATATAGTTAAAAAAATTCTATTAACCTCTATATTTAAAAAAAAATCACTCATATTTATCCATTTTGATAAAATAAAATAAGAAATTTGTCCAAATTAAAGTTGAATTAAGAGTGGTAAAAAAACTACCAGATGGCAAAATTGGCAAAAACACAGTGATAATATAAAGTAGAGCTACAATATTTACGATAGATAATTTTTCTCTGTGAATCTTTATTAATATTAATTTAAATATAAACAAGAATAACAATAGAGCACCAATCATTCCATGTTCACTAATTAATTCATTATAAATTTGATGTGGATGTGTGGAGCAACCTGATGAATAATAATCCATATTATAATCAATTGTTTTTTGAATTTTATTTATTTTCAAGGTATGTTTTTTACATTCAAATCTAAAACTCTTATTCCCCGCTCCTAAGAAAACATTATCTTTAAAAATGAAAAAGGCAGCTATAGTATGGGCCCCATACTGACTTGTTAAATATTTATCTATTAAGCTCAAATTATGATTGTGTGAAAAACTCACCATACCGAAATACCTTTCTTTAAGTACACTTCCATTTAAATAAATTATTATGGATAAGAATAGCACAACTATAGAAAATGTTTTTTTATAGACTAAAAAATTTAATTTATTTTTAAAAAAAATAAAAAAAATAGAAAACATAAATAAAAATTTTAAGAAACTAGATCTTTCACCACTCAAAAAAACCGTTACAAGACAAAAAAGTAAAAAAAAGAATGTAAAAGAATTATTATTTTTATTAGTTACTAATAAAATTGAAATAAAACTGAATGAAACTAAGAAACTACCACCAACAAGTTCATCAAAAAAAAATCCACTATTTCTCGAAGCTAACCCTGAGTTAAATCGAAATATATCCACACCTGCAATGCTCTGAAAAATAATATCTAGATTTAAAAAAGTAATAATGATTATCCAAAATATACCAAGAGAATTAAGGTCGATTTTTTTTTGTTCAATAAAATTTTTATAGACTAAAATAAAAATAAAAAATTTTAGATAAGGAATGGTTCTTGTTAAAGAAACCGTAAGTTCATATGACTGTAATGAATTAAATATTAAATAAAAGTAAAGAAGGAAAAAAATTTTGAATTCAGGTTGCTTTGAAAATAATAGTTTTTTTTCTTTAATGCATTTATAAAAATATACAATCATGACAAGAAAAAATGCAGAGTTAATTGCTGCGTTACCTGCAATTACTAAAAGAGGTAATATATAAAAAATAAATTTTAGTAATTTATCCTCTGCTTTGATTGTATTGATTGATGTAATCATTTAATAATATTTATACATCCAAAAAATCTACCTAAGCCTCTAAAAAGATTAGATAAAAAATTGAAAAATTGTTTTTTTGGTCTGTTTAAAAAAAATATTAAATTGAAAATCATTTTTACAAAATATAACAATGCTTTAGTTAAATTAATAAAAAAAGCAACTAATGAACCATATAACTCTTTTTCAATTAAAAAACCTGTGAGACCATACCTGAAGCTTCTATTCACAAACCAACCTAGGTTTTCTCTTTTTTTTTGAATTATTTCAAAAACTGGATTGTTATTCCATTTAATTATTTCTCCTAATTTTGATAATTTGGTAAAATAAAGTTGGTCTTCACCAAATCCATATTTGGTTACATTAGTTGAAAAATATATATTTTTTTTTAAAATTTTATTTGTAAAAAAAACATTATTGGTTGAAGCCCAAGATACTCTTGCACCTTGTGGATATTTTCTTTCAAAAGTTTTAAAATATTCTTTTTTTGATTTATAAACTTGTGGACCTGTAACAACGTCACATTTATTCGCTTTTATAAAATTTAGATGATTAATAAAATAATCTTTTTTAATCAGACAGTCATCATCTATAAAACAATAGTAATTAAATTCTGTATTTTTGAGATAAGTTAGGCATTTATTTCTCACATACGATATGCCAATTTTTTTTTCATAGATTATATTAAAATTTATTTTTTTTAATTTTTTATATATTAACAAAAGTTCATGTTTAATTATTTTCTTTGAATTATTAAAAACAATTAAAACTTCCAAATCTAATTTGGATGAAATACTATTTATATAAATATTTTCCATTAAGTTCAGTAAATTTTTGTTAAAATTTCTTGAGCATACCGCCACGATTATTTTATTTTTTTTCATAAAATCTTAATAATTGATTCAATTTTTTTCCGTGTTCTATTTCTGAATAATTCAATGAATTTATATAGCTTTTTTTTATTTTATAATTTATTTGTTTTTTTTCTGTATTTATGAATTTATTAAATACACGTATTAAATCTTTGGAATTATTATTTTTAAATAAAAAACCAGTATTCCCATTTTCAAAAAATTCTTTTGGACCACTTTTACAATCACTACATATTACTATTTTTTTTAAAGCCGCACTTTCTATCATTACAAATCCAGGATCTTCCCATAATGAACTTATGCAAACACATAATGCATTTTTAATATATTGATATGGCTCCATAACATGTCCAAGAAAAATAATTTTTTTTTCTATCTTTAAGTTTCTCGATAGCCTCTTTAAGTGTTTGTATTTTTCACCAGTGCCAAGTATTATTAATTTTAACTTTTTATATTTCTTTGAAATATCTTTAAATGAACTAATTAACATCTCTTGATTTTTTTGTTTAGTCAGTCGACCAATATTAAGTATGTAATTTGTATATTTAATTTTTTTTTTTTTAATTTTAATATCATTTTTAATAAAAACAGGATCTGGCAAAAAATAAATTTTTTTATTTTCAAATATTCTTTTTCTTTTTAAATTTTTAAGTGTTTCGATTGTAGGTGTTGTTATAAAACAAATTTTATTTTTACCTAGCATCCATAAAATCTTTCTTAAAATATTAAGTTTGGGCAGACCTGAAATTCTTAAGACTAATTTTGTATCAAACTTAAAAAAAATAAATAAAAATATTGGTAATGAAGTTATCAAATGAATAATCAAATATTTTGGCTTTTCTTTAATTAAAAGTTTTTTTAAATAAAAAAAAGAATAAAAAAATATTTTGATATAAGCCAATCTACTTAAAAAATAGCCATTAATATTTTTTGCAGAGATATTGAAATCTTTCTTTAATAACTTAATTTTTTTTTTCTTAATTTGTTTATTATAATTGTTCCATTCACCAAAAGAATTGATGATAGTAGTCTCATATTTAAACGATTTTTTAAGACTATAAGCAGAATTAATTACAGCTTTTATGGTTGCGACTTTAGATGTAAAAGGAGACCAATAATATATTTTCATTATTTTGAAAATTATATTTTTAATTTTTAAAACGACTAATATCAATTAATAAATGATTAATAAGACAAAGATTTATATATTTCACCCTTATTCCAGAGTTGGTGGGGCTGATTTATCTCTGTCTAGATTAATAAACAACATAAATCCTAACAAATACAGTATTTCTTTTATTACGCTCAGAAAGCCAGAAATTAACAGGTATATTAAAAAAAAAATATCAATTTTCAAAATTGATAAAAAAAGAACAATTTTTACAATATTTAAAGTTAGAGAAATTCTGCAAAAAGATAAAGGTAAGTTTAAAAAGTATATATTTCTCTCAAATCAAAATTTTGCTAACATAGTTTCGTTATTAACCTTGATTGGAATAAATTGGATAAAATTAATTCTAATTGAACGAAATAATCCAATCGAATTGAGTTACTCAAAAACATTAAAGAAACAAATTATAAATATACTTATTAAATATTTCTATAAGAAGGCTGATAAGATAATTGCTATAAGCAAAGAATTAAGCACGGATTTATCAACATTAATAAATAAAAAAGTTTTGACCATTTACAATCCCTCGTTTGATAAAGATATATATAAGATAGCAAAAAAAAAAATTATTTTTAAAAAAAATAACAAAATAATTTTAAGTATTGCAAGATTTGAAAAACAAAAAAATCACATAATGCTTTTAAAAGCATTTAAAAAATCATTAAAAAAATTTGATTCTAAATTAATATTAATCGGTTATGGTACTGAATATCAAAATATTGTTAATTTTATAAAATTTAACAAATTAAAAAAAAATGTCATAATAATTAGAAATCAAATAAACCCTTTCGCTTATTATAAATATGCTGATTTATTTGTTTTAACCTCCAATTATGAAGGTTTTGGAAACGTACTAATTGAGGCTGGTATGTTTAAAATTCCAATTATTTCAACAAATTGTAAATCTGGTCCAAAAGAAATCTTAGGTAATGGAAAATTTGGTGACCTTGTTAAAATTGATGATTATACATCATTATCGGATTTGATTATAAAAAATTTAAAATATCCAAATAAAAATAAAATTTCAAAAATGTATAAGTCACTAAATAGATTTAATATAAAAGATCATATTCAAAAATATGAGAAAGTATTTGATGATATTTAAAAAACAAATTATTTTTTTTAACCCTTCAATCGAAGATGGAGGGGTTGAGAAAAATCTAATAAATATTTGTAATGGGCTAGCAAGTCATTTTGAGGTAATATTAATAACTGCAAATAGTAATAAAAAATATAAATTTACCAGTGATGTCAAATATATTAGCCCAAATACTAATTTTTTTGATAAAAAAAGTAGATTAATAAAAATTATAGTGTGTGTTTATTTAATATTTAAGAATTTTTATGGAAAAAAAATAAACATTTTTTCTTTTCAGTCTAATATAATTGCAATAATTATCTCTAAATTATTAAAGAATAAAATAATTATTAGAGCAAACTCTAGTCCTAATTATTATGCAAATAATTATTTTAAAAAAAACTTAATGGCAATTTTTTTTAATTTTGCAGACAAAATAGTTGTAAATAGTGATCATTTTAAGAGTGAATTCCAAAAATTTTTTAAATTAAAACCACTAAGAATTTATAATTTAATGGAAAAAAGTGAAGACCTAAAAAAGCTTTACAAAAAAAAAATTAAATTTAATTTTTTTGATAAAGAAAAAGATGCATTAAAAATTATTTCTGTTGGACGATTGGTATATCAAAAAGATCATATAACTATATTAAAAGCATTAGATTTGATTAAACATAAAAAAAAGTTTCTATTTTGTCTGGTTGGAAAGGGTGACCAAAAAAATAATTTATTAAAGTTTATTAAGAATAGGGGTTTAAAAAGTAGAGTTAAATTGATCGGATATAAGAAAAATATTTACCCTTATTATAAAAAAGCCGATTTGTTTATCTTAAGCTCAAAATATGAAGGTTTACCCAACACATTATTGGAAGCACTATCTATGGGTACTCCTATTATATCATCTGATTGTAAAACTGGGCCACGTGAGATCTTAAAAAATAAATACGGTAAATTGTTTAAGGTTGGAGACTATAAAGTTCTATCAAAGTTAATTATTATATCAAAAAAAAAACAAAAGCTAATTAATGTCAAAGATGACAGGTTTGATTTTGAAAAAAACTTAATGAAATATAAAAAGGTAATACTTTCTTTAAATAATTAAATTTATTTAATAAAAAATATTAACCAGTTGTCTATTTTATATCTGGCCTATAATTAGAAGCTTTTCCTGATATCGAGCTTATTAACCCCTTTAAAGAAAAAAATATTAATTTTAATTTTTTTTTATCATTTTTGATTATAAAAAATAATAATTTAGATAAGTTTAGAGCCAAAGATTTAAAAAAAATTAACATGGCAAATATCTTTCCATAATGTTTTTTTGTATAATAGATTAAGCTCCAGTGAAAGTGCCATTTAGTGCAAAGGTCTATTTGATCCTGATATTTAATATCTGAAGATTTTCCTTCTAGGTGTTGGGCGTAAATATTTTTATAAACAAAAATTTTAAATTCTTCTTTCCTAATTCTCTTAAATAAATCTCTGTCTTCAAAATTTAGAAAAATATTTTCATCTATGTGACCTACTGTATCTAAAATTTCTTTTTTTGTTAAAAAAATATGACCACTTAAAGTGTCAACATTTATAAGTTCATTCTGATTTTCTTTTTTATTTAACAATTTAGCTTTAGAAAAAATATCAAAACCATATCTTATATTTTTTCTGCCTTTTTTATCGATTGTTTCAGGTGCAATTACCCCAACATCCTCTCTACTTATTATCTTATCAAAAATTTTAATTAATACATTTTCTTCTACAAACAGGTCTGGGTTTAAAAATAGAACATATTTAGTCTTAACTTTTTTTATGCCTATGTTTGCTGCTCTACCCCAACCAATATTCTCTCCTGATAAAATACAATCAAGGTTTTCAAATTTATTTTCTATTTCATTTTTAAAATTTATATTGTTTGAATTTTCTATCAAAATTATTTTTAAATTCTTAGGCAGCTTTGACAGTGATTTATAGATTATATTTTCACTTTTGAATGTAACTATTACAGCGGTAAATTGTTCAATCATTACAATATTAACTTTTTTATAGCTTGGTGAATTGCATTATAAATTTTAGATTAAATTATTATATTTCTTGAACCAATCAATGGTTTTATCTACTGATAAATAAAAATCAGAGAATGTTTTATATTTGGTTATTTTCAAAATTTTTGCATTTTGACCATGAGTTTTGAAAACCTCTAATTCATTTTTTTTTATATTTTTTATTTTATAAAAATTAATTTTTTTTGATAAATAATTGATCAATTTTTTAATATAAATTGGTTTATTGCTACAAATATTAAATACAGTATTGGAATTGATTTTTTTGTTCAAAAGATTTTCTAGTATATTAACAACATCCTCAATATAAGTAAAATCTCTCCAGTGTTTACCACCATTATTTAAAAAAAAAGTTTTATTTTTTTTTGCATAATCTAAAAATTTAATAATTAGCATATCCGGTCTACCCCACTCACCATAAACAGTAAAAAACCTTAGACCAACATATTTAGTTTTTTTATTTGAATTAATCTTAATATATTCTTCATTTATTTTTTTACTAAGTCCATATATATTTTTAGGGTCTAGATTTGATTTTTCATCTACTGGATACTTATTTTTATCACCATAAATAGAGCTAGAGGATGCATAAAAAAATTTAGAAATTTTAAAATTTTTTGAAACATCAACAAGATTATGAAAGCCGAAAATATTACTTTCAATAAATTTTTCTGGATGGGTTTTTACATATCTGACACCAGCCTGAGCCGCTAGGTTATAGATTATATCTATTTTATTAGTTTTAAAAAACTTTAATAGTTTCTCTTTATTTGTAAGGTCTATACGATAAAATTGAAAATTTTTCTCTTTTTTTAAAATAGATAGTCTTTTTATCTTTAACTTTAGAGAGTAATATTTATTTAAATTATCTATACCAAATACAACAGTATTCTTTTTTTTTAATAAATTTCTAGCTAAAGAAAAACCTATAAACCCAGCACATCCAGTGATTAGAATATTCATATTTTAAATAAATTTTTAGTTAAGATCTTTATATATATAAATTTACTTTTATGTGCTATTTAAAGTTTATGTGTGGTTTTATTGGCTTTGTATCTGATGTTAACGATAATAATAATACAATTTATCAAGACAAATTATCTATATATTTAGAGAAATTAAAAAACCGTGGTCCTGATTTTTCTCAACAGCTCAAATTTAATTATAAAAATAAAATAATACACATAGGTTTTGCAAGACTTGCAATTCAAGATTTAAAATCTACTTCTAATAAAATTTTTTTCAATGATAATTATGCAATTTTATTTAATGGTGAGATCTATAATTGTAAGGAGATTAAAAAAGAATTTTTAAATGAAGAAAAATTTGAAACCTCTACTGACACAGAGCTATTATTTAAATTGCTTCAAAAATATGGAACTAGTATTGTAAAAAAACTTAAAGGAATCTTTTCAATTGTTTTTATCAATCTTAAAATAGGAAAAATATTTTGTATTAGAGATGTTACGGGAACTAAGCCTCTTTACTTTTTAAAAAAAGAAACTAGCTTTTTTTTCTCTTCTGAAGCATGGTTTTTATACAGCTTATCACAAAAAGAAATTAATCCCAGTTCATTAGATCATTTTTTTAATTTTGGTTTTTCAAATGAAGCATCAACTTTGATAAAAGATGTCAATAAAGTTACTGCTCGAGAAATACTTGAATTTGATATTGATAATAATACCTGCCAAAATATAAATTATTTTGTATTGGAAAAAGAAAAAACTAACTATTTGCCACCTCAAGATGAAATTAATAGTTTGATAACCAAAACAATTAATTACAATCTAATTTCAGATACTAAAGTGGGTACTTTTTTATCAGGAGGATTAGATTCTACAATTGTCACACTAACTGCTAAAAAATTTAATAACCAAGTTGAAGGTTTTACAACTCTTTTTTTACCTGAAAAAAAATATCAAAAATTTAATGTTGATTATGAATTCTCGAGTCGTGTAGCTAAAGAAAACGGAATAAAACTCAATGTTCATTATGTCGAAAATGAAAATGATCTTTACAACGATTTTCTCAAAGTTACTGACTATCTAGACGAACCAATATCTAATTTAAATTTTTTAAACACATATTGGCAAACTAAGATGGCAAAAGAAAAAGGTTTTAAAGTAATTTTGACAGGTGATGGTGCTGATGAACTGTTCTGTGGTTATGACAGATATTATAAAGCTTTTCTTGCAAAAAAATTAGGATTTTTAAATTTTTTTTCTGATAAAATAAAAAAATTTAATAAATGCAAAATTCAAGAAATTCCACTTAAATTTTATTCTATTTTCAACAGTTACGACGACAGAAAAATTCTTAAAGATACTCAAAATATGAAAGGGTTAAATTATTTTAATAATTGTAAATTCGATAATATAGCTGATTATATGAATTACTTTGATTTAAGATACTGGCTATCTAATGAAAGTAACTATAAACTAGACAAATGTAGTATGATTAATTCTGTAGAAGCAAGAGTGCCATTTCAAGATGTTGAGTTAATTAATAAACTTTTCTTTATTAATAATAAGATTAAATTTAAATTTAATAATCGTAAATTTTTATTAAAAAAAAATAATATTGTTCCTGCTTATATTAAAAAAAGACCTAAAACAGGCTGGTTTTCTCCAGATAGAATATTTCTAGATTTAAATTTAAATAAAATTATTGAAACTTTCTTTATAAAAAAAGAGATAAATGAACAAAATATATTTAATTATGATGAATTAATGACATTTTTTAATTCATATTATGAAAAAGGATTTTTAATAAAAAGACAGATTGTTACAACTATCTTATTTCAAATTTGGTATAAAAAAGTATTATCACTAAAATAATTACATGGTTAAAATAATTGGCGACCCACAAAAACAAAATTCAGTCTTAAAAGAAATAATAAATAAGGCTGTAATTGATGATAGCTACATTCTAAGAAAAAAGGATTTTAGGGATGAAGTTTTAAGTCATATTCACTCGTCTATGACCATTTTAGATATTGGAAAGTCAATGAGAGAAAAATATGATAAAATTGACTGTAAAGAAAAAAAAACTCTTGATATTAATATCTTTGATAACTATCCAGATTATCAATTTGATTTATCTGAAAATTATGATTTGTCTAAAACTGACCTAAGTTTTAAATTTGATTTAATCGTCTGTTTAGCTGTTCTGGAACACGTTTACAATCCAGCTCAAGCGATATACAATTTAAATTCGATGATTAAACCAAATGGAGTCCTATTTGGTTACGTCCCTTTTTTGTATCACTATCATGCACCAAAGGATTTGGAATTTCAGGATTATTACAGATTTACCAAAGATTCTATTTCTTACCTTCTTAAAGATTTCAAGGACGTTAAATTATATCCAGTTAGAGGTCGATTATCTTCATCTATGCACATATTGTTTGGATCAATTTGGAAAAAAAGTTTTGAAAAAATTTATATTAATCAATTAATTGATAGATTTTGTTCTGATAAAAAGAATTACTCCCAATGTAGTGGTTTCAATTTTATAGCACACAAATAATTTATGAAACTTAACAAGAGAGAAAAATGTCCCTATTGTGAAAAAACAATATTTAAAAAACTATACGAAATTTCTTATGATAATAAAAAAATAAGAGATTTTTTACTAAACTACTATAAAAATAATCAATTATTAGAGATGTTAAAATCTGATACTTATCAATTAGATCAGTGCCAAAATTGTTTGGGGATTTTTCAAAAAAATATTCCCAATGATTCTCTTAGTCAATTTATATATGATGATTTAATTTCTAGTGCAGAAAGTTTTAAAAAAAAGATAAGCTTTAAATCAGATAATTTTATTAAATATTATAATGATGCCAAATTAATTGAAAAATTATTAAACAAAACGAACGATCAAATTAAAATCTTAGAGTTCGGATGTGGATGGGGTTTTTGGTCAAAATTTATGAAAATGATGAATTTTAATGTCGAGACATGTGAAATTTCCTCTTCAAGAATAGAATACTTAACAAAAAATAATATTCTAAATCACACTAATCTTGATTTAATAAAGAATAAGTACGATTTAATTTTCTCTGATCAAGTAGTAGAACATGTCTCTGAACCATATATTGTAATGAAAAAATTAACACATCTACTTAATGATGGGGGCTATATGATACATCGATTTCCATCATCACGTTTATTTAAGTCAAAGTTAAAAAAAAACTATTTTCCGAAAAAAGATTGTGCACATCCCTTGGAACATTTGAATATTTACAACAAGAATTGTTTCCTTAAAATTGCTGATAAATTAAATTTAAATAAGATTAATCTATTTTTTTTAAAGGACCTCCCCATTAGACAAAAATTTGCTTACATAAAAAATGAAATATTATTTAATAATATTATTTTAAAAAAATAATATTATTTTTTAATTTTTTTTTTTAAAATCCTAACAATAATTTCTTTTAATTTAATGAATCTATATTTTCCTATTTTTTTTAATAATAGACTATTAGAAAGTACTAGTGTTTCATTAGTTTTTTTTGAATAATCTATATTCATTTTATATTTTTTTTTTAAATAATCAAATAGATGATAAAAGCTTGTTATCTCTAAACTTGAAATATTATATGTTCCTATAATTCTTTTTTTCATTAGCAAAATTATTAAATTACTTACATCCTCAACATGAATAAAATTTCTTTTAATATTGGAATTTCCAAAAATTAATTTTTTTTTTTTAAAAATTTTATTGACTAAATTTACTAAAAAATAGTTTTTATCTTGGTTTTCTGATGTAAGACTCGATATTCTACCAATACATAAGTCATAATCTTTAGAGTTTTTAATTAAATATTTTTCTGCAAGAATTTTTGTTTTTCCATATTTTGATATACCTTTACACTCATCTTTTTCTAATATTTTTTTATTAGAGTAAAAATATACGTGTGAACTTGATGAAAAAAAAAGATAAGTTTTTTTTTTTTGATTTTTTCTGATTCCATCAACTAAATTTTTTGTCCCATTAAAATTAACCTTCTTTGAGTATAAATAGTTATTCTTAACTGTTCCAGTGGGTACTATTGCTGCTAAATGTAATATTGCATCTAACTGATTATCATTTATCCATTGTCCTAATTTTTTTTTGTTTAATATGTCATTTTTATAAGGATGTACTGAATAATTTTCTTTTTTTAAATTATCAATTAAACATCTCCCTAAAATACCTGATGATCCTGTTAGTCCAATTTTTTTAAGACTAGGCATTTAACAGTGCATTAGATAATAATTTCAATTTATAATTATCTAAATTTGTAGTGTGTAAACCAATAAAAAAACCAGCTTTTTCTATGTAGTCTGCATTAGGAAATTTATCTTTTTTTGTTTTTAATTTATATAGTTTGGCAGCTTTTTGATTTAAAAAATTTCCACTGATAATCGGTCTTGTTTCAATTTTATTAATCTTTAAATATTTTAGAATTTTATTTTTTTTATGTAAGTGTTTTTTGTTTATAAGTAATGGCAAACCAAACCAAGAAGCTTCTGTATATTGATCCAATTTCACAAAATGGTATTGATCGTTCCATTTGGGATGACTCTTTAACGACTTAATAATTTTATTTCTATTTAAATCTCTTACTCTAGAGAAATCTTTTAATCGCTTTAATTGATTAGATGCTATTGCAGCTGAAACTTCAAGTGGCCTTAAATTAAAACCCATGTTAATAAAATTAAAACTTTTATTTTCTTTTGTGTCAATATCTCTATCCCACCCATGTGCACGCATTACTTTTAAAAGGTTATAATTTTTTTTACTATTTGTAATTACCATTCCACCCTCCCCACAAGTTATTTGATGTGAATAATAAAATGAAAAAGTTCCAAAACTCCCATAACTACCCAGGTGTTTTCCTTTAAATTTAGTTCCTAAGGATTCACAAGTATCCTCTATTATAATTATTTTCTTATTTTTTAACCTCTTCATCAAAGTTGAAATATTCAAACACGTTCCAAGTACATGAATTAACATGATAATTTTGGTTTTTTTTGTAATTTTTGATATTATTTCGTCTATGTTTGCATTGTAATTTTCTAAATTTACATCAACAAATACAGGTTTTAATCCAGCCTGCACTAGTGGCCATAATGAAGTGGACCAACAAACAGAGGGAATTATTGCTTCATCACCAAATTTGATATTATTTAATTGTTTTGCTGCAAAAACAGATAGTAAATTTGCAGATGAGCCGGAGTTCACCATAACAGCATATTTTACACCAAGGTATTTAGCAAAATCCTTTTCGAATTTTATTGTTTTCTTACCCATTGTAATTTGCCTTGAATCAATTACTTTCTTTGCAATTATTATATCTTGTTTGTTGAAAGCATTTTCAAGAAGTGGATAAAGTATTTTTTTTTTCATTTTAATTTACTTATAATATTATATTTTAGATATATATTGTTATTTATATGATTTGTATAACTATTCCGACCTATAATGAAAAAGAAAATATTTTCAAATTAATTAAAAGAATAAATAAGCTTAAATTGAGCATTAAAATAGTTATTGTGGATGACTCAAAATTTCCACTTATCAATTTAGACAAGTTTATGAATGTTAAATATATTCATAGAGGTAAAAAATTAGGTAGAGGCTCGGCAGTTATGATGGGAATTAAAAGTGAAATTAATAATAGAAAAAATAAAATTTTTATTGAAATGGATGCTGATTTCTCACACAATCCAAATGAAATTATAAGAAATTTGAATTATTTTAGTAAACATAAATTAAATTTCTTAATAGCAAGTAGATATTTAAAAAAAAGTAAGATTTTAAACTGGCCTCTATCGCGACACTTACTGTCAAAAATATCAAATATACTAGCCAGAATTTTACTTGGTGTGCCAATTAAAGACTATACAAATGGATTTAGATTTTATGATTTAACTGCAGCAAAACATATTATCAGAAACTGTAAACCTTCAAAATCATCTGGTTTTATAATTTTATCAGAAATTGCTTTGGAGTTATATACAAATAAGTTTAAGATTGGAGAAATTCATACAATGTTTGTAAATAGAACCAGGGGTGAAAGTAAGGCAAATTTTTATGAAATATTTAATTCATTTTTAGGAATTTTAAAAATATTTTTATATAAAAGAATTTTGTCTAATAAATAAACTTTTAATCTCTACTGATAAAAATAATTACTATTAACTTAATTAAATATTTAATAAATTATTACTTTTATTAAAAATATAAATTAAACTTTATGTATTTCTTATTATAGATAATATCATTTTATAAATCTGAAATATAAATTTAGTATATATATAAATAAATTCTTTTAATTTACCTTTAAATGTTTCGTCAAACATATTCGCATAAATTAAAATTTTCTCTCTTGAGCTAATTGGTTGATTATCATTAATAAGAGTTTTGTTAGCTCTTATAAACATGATCCCTAGAAGTTCTCTGTTTTTTTTTGTTATATTCTTTGTACCTCGATGCCACAGTCTGTGTTCCCTAAATAAAATTTCACCAAAATTAAGAAGAATTTTTTTTTTTTTCATTGAAAATTTTTTAAAAAAAAATTTCCAGTATGGTAAGAAACTTTGATGAGATTTCTCATAAACTTCCATAGGTCCGTTATTGAGATCAATCTTACTTGTTGCTATATTTAATATAAACATTCTTGGAGCCCAAAAACCATCTGTGTGAAAATCTTGAAAAGAACTATCAGGTAAATTTAAATTTCCACCTACAATTATTTGATAATTATCAATTTTTTCACCAACAATTTTGTAAAAAAAATTTTCGAAGTTAATGTCCTTAATTATTTTATACAATTGATTACCAATTATACCTGGGTCAATATTTAGATTTCCAGCATTATAACCACCAAGTTTTTTTAATTCTTTTAAAGGAATTTGATCTAATTCTTTTTTAAATTTATTTGAAAATATATTAAAATGTTGGTTATCTTTCAAAACTACTTTTGTTAAATATCCATTATCTCTAAAAAAATCAATTTCTTTGTTCTCTAAATTAAACATTTACAAAATTTAAAATTTTTTTTATTCTTAAGGCCCATGTATATTTTTCTGCTGTTTTGAAAGAATTTTTTTTTAAATGTGAGTATTTACTTGTATCGTAAAAAATTAATTCTATTTTTTTAGCCCATGTTTTTAATCTGTTAGGATTTATTAAAACTGAGTTTTTTGTATTAAGTATATGGCTGTAAACTTTTAAATTTGAAGCAATTATAATTTTTTTTGATGCTAAATAATCAAATAATTTCATAGGAGACATATATCGGCCAACTTCTATATTTTTTGATCGTACATAGACTTTTTTTGAATATGGTAATAGCAATACATTATATCTACTTAATATTTGTGGTATATCTTTATATTTCGCAAACCCTTTATAAGTAACATTTTTATATTTTTTAATTTCATTTAATTTTAAGTTAGAATTTACCAAGTCACCATAAAGGTGATATCTAATGTTTTTAGTTATATTTGATATTTTTAGAATGTTCTCAACACCTTTTCCCTTGGAGAAAGAACCACAATAAACACATGTATCTTTAAAAACTTTTTTTTTTCTCCTCTTCAAATTAAAATCATCTAAATCTACAGCATCATCTAAAATTATAAATTTATTTTTTTTTATATCAAATTTTTTAGGTAAGTTTTTTGAAATAAAAATAAATTTTATTTTTTTAAAAAAATAAAAATATTTTATCATATTAAATAAAAATTTTGTAAAACTGTTTAATTCATGGTGAATTTCTAATATAATATTTTTTGTAAATATACTTAAAAAAAGTACACTTATAACGCTTCTAGAGATAATTATATTACTTCTATCTTTTAAAGCAAAAACAATAAAAACTTTTAATGCTAACAAAATTCTTGTTAAAAAATTATTTGACTTGAAAAAACTTAAGCTGAAAATTTTAAATTTTTTACAATTATAAAATGTAAACAGATCAAAATTACTTTTTTTGCTATAAATATATAAATTAATTTCATGACCCTCCTTGGCAAAGGCATTACACATCTTCATAACATGAATTGAGTGGGCGGAAGTTGATGGTAAATTTAATTCTGCAATATAGTTAATTTTTTTCACTAATTTTTTGTACATGTACAATGAATTCCATTGTAATAAGTATTGTAGTCCTTGGAGAATATTCGGATAATCTTATCCAGAAATATAAAAAATACTAAAAAAATTATTTTTAGTATTTTAAATTTGAAGTATTTCAAAATAATTTCTGAAAATACTGACAACGGTCCAGCTCCAATTAATTTTGTTTCCACATCGAAGCCTGCCTCACTTAACAAACTATGTAGATAGTAATGTGTGGGTCTAAAAATATCCTCAGGGTCTGGATGGTATCTATGCATGAATGGTACAAATATTTCTAATTTTCCATCTTTTTTTATAATTCTATGTATCTCAGTAATTAAGAGTTTATAATTTCTTATATGCTCAAGAACATTAAAAAGTATAACTGTATCAAACTTATCATTATTAAAATCTAATTTTGTTTCTAAATCTACTTGATAATAATTTTTGATTTCTTTTTTTATCTTGTCTGCAAAGAAAATTTCCTCACTGTTATCGATTAAATGATCTAAATATGAACTATGATTACCAGATCCTAAATCTATAGTTTTTCCTTTAATTTCAATACCTTTTAAAAAAAAATTATGGAATATTCTTACTGGTGATTTATTCTTATAAATTAATTTAATTAAATGTTTAATACTATTAAGTGTGATTGGAAAGTTACTACTTTTTAAATTTAGTTTATTATTCATGATTATAAATTTTTTTTATAATTTATACTCTTACTTTTAAAATCAAATAATCTCAAATAGATTATTTTTTATTTTTCTCTTTTATATATTCAATAGTATATTGATTTTCTCTATTTACATTTTTAAGAATTTTTCCAACATACTCACCAATTAAGCCAAGAAATAATATTTGTAATCCTGAAAAAAATATAATTATCATAATTATAGATGTGTATCCAATTGGAATTTCCGGATTTAAAATTTTCTCAAAGATAGCAAATAAAATAAAAACTGAACTTATAATTGTAATCACAACTCCAATAGATGAAAAAATATGAATTGGCATAGTTGAAAAGTTTGTTATCAAATTTCCATAATGTTTAGCTAATTTGTACAAATTATAATTTGATTTACCTTCGGTTCTTTCAGCATGGTTAATATTAAAAGATGAATAATTACTTGTCACAGATAAAATAAGCCCATCTATGTAGGGGTATGGCCCACTGTATTTTATTATTTCTTTTACAATATTCTTCTTGATAGCTTTAAAGCTACTAAAATATATTCCATTGGGTTTTTTCAATAATTTTTCAGCAGTGAAGTTATTTACTTTGCTCATCAAATTTCTAGTAAATGAATGTTTTTTAATTTGATATTTTGAGAAAACTACATCAAAATTATTGTCCATAGTATATTCAGCTAATTTCAAAGCTTCCTGTGGAAGGTTTTGATAATCATCATCCATGATTAAAGTAACATCTCCATTTGAATATCTTAAGCCTGCCATTACAGCATTATATTCTCCAAAATTTTTGGAAAGTTTTAGATAAGTAACTTTGTCAGAATATTTTTCACAAATTTTTTTACATACTTCATGTGAATTATCTGGACTACAATCGTTCACAATAATTATTTCTATATTTTTATTCTGAAATACTAAAAAAATTTCATCACATAGTTTTGGTAGTAAATTTTCACCTTTAAATGTTGGAATTATAAATGAAATTAATTTTTTATTATTCATACTAAACAATTATAATATTTTCTTTATATTAAATATAATTTTATTTACCTGACTCATTGATAATTCAGGGTAAATTGGTAGAGAAAATATTTTTTTTGAAAATGAAATTGTATTGTCTAAATTTTCATTCTTATAATACTGCAAATATGGTTTCATATTATGTACCGGAAAAGGATAAGTAATCTTAGTAAAAATCTTTCTTCTCTTAAGTTCTTTCATTAAAAAATTTCTTTTTTTGTAACTAACAACATACTCATAATAAGAATGAGAATTATTCTTCGATATTTTTGGTAATATTAAATCTGTATTTTTTAAATTATGGTTATAAATCCTAGCTATTTTATTTCGTTTCAAAATATTTTTTTCAAGATCTTTCAACTTATAATCTAGTATAGCCGCTTGTATCTCATCTAGTCTAGAATTAGTACCATTGATAGATGCGTAATAGTTCTTACTTTCAATTCCCATATATCTAATTTTTAATATCTTTTTATAAAGTTTATAATTGTTTGTTGTAATCATTCCCCCATCACCAAACGCACCAAGGACTTTTGTTGGATAAAATGAAAAACAACCTGTATCACCAAAGCTTCCTGCTTTTTTTGTGTTTTGCTTTGCTCCTGTTGCTTGTGCACAATCCTCTATAATCTTAAGATTATATTTTTTAGCTAATTGTATGATTTTTTTCATTTCACAAACTTGTCCGTACAAGTGAACTGGGATTATAACTTTTGTTTTCTTATTAATCAATTTTTCGATTTTATTTACATCCATCAAATAAAATTCATTTACATCAACAAACCTAGGAACTGCACCAGCATTAACTATTGCTGTTATGGTTGGTATTGCAGTATTAGAAACTGTAATCACTTCAGAATTTTTTTTTAAATTTAAGGCTTTTAAAGAAATATATATTGCATCTGTACAATTGCCAACACCAACAGCATATTTTGTTCCAATAAATTTTGAAAAATTTTTTTCAAATTTTTCTAATTCTGGACCTAAAATTAATTTTCCACTTAAAAAAACTTTATTAATAATTTGAAGTATTTTATTTTTATGTATTTTATAATATTTTATATAATCCCATGATTTTATCATGATTTAAATTTAGTAAATTTTTTAAAATTACTTATATAATCTTTTTTTCTATCATATTTAAAATCACTTACCACGGCTAGTAAGTTATCTTTATGCAAAAATTCGTACTTAATCCAATTGAGTACTGGTAGTAAAAGTGCTTTTCCACTTTTATCATCCAATGTAAATTTCATTTTTTTTAAATTTCTATCAAATGTGGTAACTTCTATTTTTCCATTTAAACAAATTAACAACTGTGAACAGTGAATGTGAGCATGATTTCCTCTAATAGAATTCTTGGTAGCCTTAACAAAAAAAATTCTTTTTATTTCAAAAGGAAATTCATTTTGAGTTAAAGAATTAATTGCAAAGAGTGAACCATGCAAATTTTTAAATTTTTTAAGTTTAATAAATTTTGGTTTATTGCTAATCATTGGTGGTTAGTCTTTTCTATATTAATTTAATATTTATTATGATACAGAGCATTTTAATGAATATAAACTATAAGATTAAAATCAACTTATAAATAAACTGAAATGTTGAAAAAAAATATTAATTTCTTATCTATATTCACCATTTGTTTGGTTGTAGCCTTTATTTTATATTATTCGCAGATTTTAGATTATGGATTACCTTATTTTTTAAATGCAGATGAGGCGGCTAGCTTAAAAAGTACTTTATATTTTTATGGTTTTTTTTCTGGAGCAAATCAAAACATAGTAGAGCCCATATATGGCCCTTTTTTTAATTTTTTAATAAGTGGATTTTTATTAATATTAGAAAATATATTTATTCTTAATTTTTCGTTTAGTGATTTAAGCTCATTTGTTTATTTTAACCCAGATATTCTTATAAATAAAATTAGATTTGCAAGCTTAATAACCTCTGCTTTTAGTCTTTTTTTGATTTATTTAATTTTGAAAAAATTAAAAATAGATAAAATTATCTCTACAATAGTTCTACTTTCAATTGCAACTTCATATTTTTTTTTCGATTTATCAATCGTAATAGGTAAGAATTCTTATTTATTATTTTTTTTTCTTATACAGTATTATTTTTTTTTAAAATATATAACCAAAATTCATAAATTTAATTTTGAAAGCTATATCCTATTTGCAATAATTGCTTCAATTGGATGGGGAATTAATTACTGGTGTGCTACTCCAGGCATATACTCAATATTAATATTGCATTTCTTGAAATATAAATTTACCAAAATTAATAGGCTATTAATTTTTGGAATAATTTTCTTTATATTTGGGATTCTGGCAAACTTTTTAATATCAAGTGATAATATTTTTTCTCATTTTTATAATCCTAATTTTTTAGATGTCTATTATGAAACAACTAATAGATTTAAAGTATTTTTTATAGATCTAAAGGAAAGTTTAGATATTTTCTTAATATTTGAAAAAACTATTTTAATATTATTAATCATTTCTATTTTTTTTTTAAAAAATTTAAATATCACACAAAAAAAGATTTTTTTTAGTACACTTTTCTTCTCTGTAGAACCAGCAATCTTATTTGCACTTGCTGATTATTCTGACACACAGTTAAGATATTTTGGTACATCCATAACTTTAATACATATACTGATTGCACTAATGATTTCTAATATAATCAAAAAATCTTCTAAATTAAAAAAAAATTCTATTTTAATTATTTTTGTATTAATATTTGCTACTTCTATTTCATATAAGATTTCTGACATAAATACCTCTAAAAAAATTATCTCAAAAACATATAATCAATATAATCCTATTAATGATTTTAAAAATAACGATAGAACATTATTTTTTTTTACCAATATGATTAAGAGAGAAAATATTAAAAGTTTAGATTTTTATAGACAATTAATTAATGAAGGAATTATTGTATTAAATCCTGCTGCAGATGGAAAAAATGACCTATCACAAATTAAACATAAAAAAGAAATGTATAAAAATGTAACAAATCCTAAGGTTCTTCCAATTAATCATAACTTTAGCAATTTAGGTGGCGAATTTTTAATACAAAATAATGATAAATTCATATTTGAAATAAAGAAAAATTTTGATTTTGTGGTCGTAGAAAAAGATGCTTTACAGTATCGAAAGTTATTGGCAAATGAATTTGAGGTATTCAAAGTATATGATTCAGATAATCTAAAATTCGCAAGAAACTTAACAACAAGATTACGAAATTATAAGGAAATAAAACATCTCAAATTTGTGGGTCCAAAAATTCTTGTTTATAAAAAAATAAAATCCCAATAAACAATTTCTTATATTGATTAATTTTTACAAATTTAATATTTTATTTAAAACAATAAGAAATAAAAATGAAAAAAAATATATTTTATTTATTTTTTTTTTAAATGAATGTATTCGCATTAAAACAAATACTTTATTTTTAACAGGCATATGTTTTTTATATTTTTTATAAAATGCTGAAAAACCTTCAATTACCTTTAAAGGTTGTTTTGTGATACTATTTGGTGTTATCATATTGTAGTAAACAAAATTTTTTTGGTAAAAAATTATTTCTTTTTTTATAATCAGATCCATTATAATGCCCTTGTCCTCTCCAGTGATTAATTTTGCATCAAAACCCTTAACTAAATTAAATTTTTTTTTAGTTATAATTAAATTTGACCCCATAGCACCCGTATTATAATTAAAAAAATCACTTAGTTTTTGACCTCCTGGTTTTTTGAATAATATTGTTTTTTTTTTTAGTTCTGAATACACATAAGATAAAATTATTTCTGCCTTATTTTTTAATATAAATTTTTCAGATTTTTTTAAATAATTTATGCCCCACGCGTCATCGTCATCCAAAAATGCTAGGTAAGAAAACTTGCAATTTCTAGCACCAATATTTTTAGCTTGTGAAATGTTTGTTTTTTTTGGACAATTTACTATTTTGATAGTGAAATTTTTTTTTTTCTTATATTCTGTTATTAAATTAAAATATAATTCTTTATCACCACTGTTAACTATAATTAATTCTTTAGGTTTTAAGGATTGTTTAAGTATAGATTTAAGACTCCTTTTTAAATCATTATTCCTAGATGATCTTTCAAATGTATTTAGTACTACTGAAAAAGAAGGTTTCATAAAATTATTTAATATTTTTTTACTACTTTTTTAGTTTGATGTTACTTAATTATTTTAATAAGTTTGTCTTCTATTTTGTAAATTTTATCATATTTGTGATCAACAAAATTAGATTCCCTATGAGATATAATTATAAATGTTTTATTATTTCTATTTGCAATTAAATTCTTGAATAACTGCTTCTCTGTATCTGGGTCTAATGCATTTGTAGCCTCATCCAATATAATAATTTCTTTATTTGAATACAATGCTCTTGCAATTAATAATCTTTGACGCTGTCCACCAGAAAGTAAGGATCCATTTTCACCTACAATTGTATTGTATTTTTTTTCACAATTAACAATAAAATCATATATACATGCAACTTTAGAGCATTCTTCGATTTTTTTCAAATCCACATTCTCACTTGATACACTAAAAGCAATATTTTCTATTATTGTTCCATCTATAAATCCAGCCTGCTGAGAAACGTGAGTAATGAGCTTTTGATAGTTTATTAAATCATTTTTGTTAATCACCATATTATCTATTTCTAAAGCACCTTTATCTAATGGAATTAACCCCATAATTATGTCTACTAATGTAGATTTTCCAGATCCAGTAGGTCCTAATAACAAAATAAATGAATTTTTTTTTATATTGATATCTAAATCATTAAAAACATAACTTAAGTCTTCTGAATATCTAAATGATCCTTTTTTAATTGAAATATTATTTTTAAATTCTATTTTTTTTGTATCGTGATTGCTTGAATTAAATTCAAATTTTTCTCTATCTTTATCTATTGAAATAATATTTAGAACATCATAAATGTTATATGCGGCTAATTTTGTTTTTGTATAAGAAACGTAGCACATTTGACCTAATGCAACTAATTTTTGAGCTGCATAAACAAATGCTGTTAAAATAGGAATCATATTTTGTAATGATTGAGTAGATAAACTTATAGAATAAATAATGATAGCCATTGATATTATGGCAAACGTAGTCAAAAAAATACCAGGTAAAAAACTAAACAAATGGATAGAAATATTTATTTTTGTTAATTTTAGATCGTAGTTCTTAAATTTATTTATAAAATAATTGTAATAATTTCCAATAATAATTTCACGAATATTATACAAGGTTTCTTGCATTGACTTAAATCTCTTATTTATTGTCATGGCCTGATTCTGGCTTTTAATTTCTACTTTTTTTTTAAATAACCTAACCATCAAAATGTAAAAAACTATTATTAAAAATCCTGAATATATAATTGGAGAATAATTAAAAAAAGTGAGAAACAAAATAATAAAAAATAATTGTGTAATAGAAATAATAAAATTTAAAATGTGACCTAACGCAGATATTACATCTGCACTTTTAGTTATATTACCTAAAAAATTGCTGGAGTTTGAATTTACATGTTGAAGATAATTTTGGTAAATTGTTGATTGAAAAACAAGAGTATTAATTTCATGACCTGTTAAATTAGAAATATAAGACGCATACCATATTAGGAAAATCTTAAAAATAGCTGACAAAAATACAAAAAAAATAAAAACAACTGTAAAAAAAAATCTAATATCATTTTCGTTTTCGATTTTAAGGAGATTTAGGATGTCTTTAAGGTAAGCTAATTCAGAGTATCTTCCAAGGTTCAAAAGAGAGTCAACAAATGGAATTATACTTCCTATTGATAAAATTTCTAAGAATACTGAAATGAATAATAGTAAAAATAAAAAAATAGTTTGTTTGAGTCTTTTTTTTGATAAGATACTAATAATTTGAGTTAACAGTTTAATTCTATGTTGAAAGAATTTATAAATCATCATGAATAAAATTAGTAATAAGTCTTATTTCTATAATTAAAAGATATTTCTTAACTTTTAAAGAACGATTTTAAAATATTCTTATATTTCTCTATCTTAAACTCCGTCAATTTGACTGTTTTAAGCTCGTTTTCAATTTTCCAAATAACATATAGATCAAAATATTTTTGATCTAAAAATTTGATATACTTTTTGTGGTATTTAATTAAAAACAAAAACCAATCGTTTTTATAATATTTTGAAGAGAAAATTTTATAATTAATTAAATCAAAAATAAAACAGCCATTTTGATTATATAATCCCCAATCAATCAGAAAATATTTATTATTATTTTTGACAATATTACCTGGATGCAAGTCTCCATGACATGGGGTGATAATAATTTTGCTGTTACTTATCAAGTTATATAAAGTATCCTCATAAATTGGGAGATGTAATTGAATAAATTTTTTTGTTTTTTCGAAATCTAAATATTTGTCAATATTTTTTTCATTATTAGCTAGTTCTTTATTAAACCTGTTTAAATATTCTTTAAAAAAAAATTTTTCTTCTTTTTTACTTATCATAGAATATTTGGCCATTATAAAAAAGAATCTTACTTTAAAACTTGGAACTAAATAATCTTTAAAAAAAATAGATTTTTCTAATTTATTATAATTCTCAATTTCTAATATTATATTTTTTAATGATCTTTTAGTTAAAGTAAATTTAACTACATAATTAAATATAAATAAAACTATATTTTTTGTTTCTTTATTTAACTTAATCTTAAGCAAATAAGTCCTTAAAATTTTTTTTTAATGCATTTAAATATTTCAATTTAATTCTAGAATTAAAATCTTTATTGTAAGCATGTTCTATAATATCTATATCTTGCTCAATAATAGGTTTTTCTATTTTCCAGTCTCTGTACGTACTTAAATGTTTGCTTCCAAAAATATATTTTAAAAAATTATCTTCATTTTTTAATAAATTATGAAATTTTTTTAATTTATCAAAATAGCTATTTTCTAAATAATTGTGTTGAATTTGAATCTTTAGAATTCTTCTTCTATTAGTACCAATATTTGGAGACGCTCT
>MDTF01013748.1_pt1 | contig 30953 bp, 30 predicted proteins | sample 811191 | NCBI WGS metagenome assembly MDTF01 (sample SAMN05326649, study PRJNA326480) | marine metagenome | isolation source: seawater | place: Southern Ocean | collected 2011 | reverse complement strand
CGTCAAGAATAAAGCTTTTAACCTTTTTTAATTTAATATTATAGTCGCCAATATCTGTAGATGGCCTAAATTTAATTTCTTTTGTTGTATTTCTTTTAACTTTTACTTTTGAAGAAGATAGACTTTTCTTCTTATCAAAGACATGTTTACCATAGTCTAAAAGCTTACAGACAATTGGACTCGCATCCGATGGAGAAACTTGCACTAAATCAAGCGCAGCTACTCTGGCAGACTCTAACGCTACAGAGAAAGCAACTAAACCTTGCTTTTCACCATTTGAACCTATGAGCATGACTTCACTAGCTCTGATCTTTTCATTAATAGGAGTAATATTTTTTTTCTGAGAAGCTATGAGGATACCTATAAAGATTTATTAAGGAAATTGAGTAACATTAAGATTTCGACAAAAAGTTATTTGTAATTTTAGTGAGAATAACTTTTAACATAATTTGGGAATGATTTTATACTAATTAGCTTATTTCGCAATATTTTTTATTAAGGTTGAAGAATTGAATGATCCCAACAACCATTTTGCATTTTATATTCATCTCTTTTATTTAATCTAGACTTGTGGCCTTCCCAAAATTCAAAGTAGTAAGGAGTAAATGAATAACCTCCCCAATAATCTGGACACTCCCTTAGATTATCTGATTTAAGAGATTTATTATAATTGTCTTCAACATCCTCAAAAAAATCTATGGATTTAGATTGATTAGATGAAATTGCTAATGCATTTTTTTGCTCTGATCTATTAGCAAAATAAGTCTGATTAAATTCATTTGAAGTTTTTTTAATAGTAGCTTTTAGTCTAACTTGCGTATTGATAGTATTCCAGTAAAGCAAGGCGGTGATTTGATTGTGTTCTTTAAACTCTCGGGATTTAGGAGAATTATAATTAGAGAAAAATATGAAGTTATTGTTATCAATGAACTTTAAATTTACAAATCTCGAATTAACCTCCTTTGATTCACTAGAATATGACGAGATAGAAATAGCTTCAATATTTTTTTGGTTTAAATTTAAAGCATCATTATATTTTTGTTTAAGCTTAATATAGGGAATCTCAGAATTAGAATTAGAAAACGTAATCATTATTATATCTAGTTAATATTTATTTATAGGAAATTATAGTCGCTTAGAAGGAGATTCTTCTTTTAATCTTTCTATTGAATATGCAATGCCATTGATCCAATTTGATTGGCTAATATCAAATTCAGCTTTTATTTTAGAACAATTTAAGACAGAGTATGGCGGCCTTGGAGCAAGGGATTTAAATTCAAGAGAACTAACTTTTTTTATAGAAGTAGGTACTTGATAACCTTTTGCTTTTGCTTCCAGAAAAATTAAAGTTGCAAACTCATGCCAGGAACATGAATGATCACCACAGTAATGAAATATTCCTGAATCTAGTCTTTTTGAACTGAGAGTAGGTAAAATGCAAACAATTGCCTTAGCTATATCCTGGGCATAAGTGGGACATCCTATTTGATCGCTAACAATGCTTAACTCATCATGCTCCGCTCCTAGTATCAGCATTGTTTTTAAAAAGTTACTTCCATATTCACTAAATATCCAAGATGTTCGAATGATTATATAATTACAGTCAGAGCTGGTAATCGCTATCTCACCATCAAGCTTTGACTCTCCATATTTGCTATTAGGATTAGTATTATCATCTTCTCTGTAAGGCCTGACAGCCTTGCCATCAAACACATAATCTGTGGAAATGTGGATAAGCCAAGCATTTAATATCTTGCAGATATTAGCCAACTCAGCAACAGCAAGGTGGTTAATTAGATTTACTGATTTATGGTCATTTTCTGCATTATCCACCGCAGTGTAAGCAGAGGCATTAATCACTATAGCTGGCTTAAGTAAAAGCATATTTTCACTTAAAGACTTTAGATCGCCTATATCAAAATCAGATCGTGATAAATAAATAACTTCATATGAAGTTTTAATTAGCTGGTCTAACAAACACTTGCCAAGCTGACCTTTGCTCCCTAATACAAGAACTTTCATTATTTAAGATCAATTAATTTTGAAGCATTCGCATCCTTATCAGATAAAATAGGATTTTTAGTTGGCCAACGAATCTCCAAGTCAGAATCGCACCATAAAATACTGCCCTCATCAGCAGGATCATAATAATCCGTACATTTATATTCAAAATCAGCTAAATCTGAAAGTACAACGAATCCGTGAGCAAATCCTGGCGGAACCCATAATTGCTTTTTATTTTTCTCAGAAAGCCTAACTCCTTCCCATTTTCCAAAAGTACTTGATTCTCTTCTAATATCAACTACAACATCGAATACCTCTCCCGTTACAACTCTTACGAGCTTGCCTTGAGGTCTCGTCTTCTGAAAGTGGAGACCTCTAAGAACTCCTTTTGAAGAACGAGAATGATTATCTTGAACGAAAGGCAAGGTTATGCCTGCTAAATTAGCATATCTTGAAACATGAAATGATTCCAAGAAAAAACCTCTATCATCACCAAAAACATTTGGTTCAATAATCACGCAGTCATTTAAACTTGTTTCAATAATATTCATTTATATCCATTTGCTACTTTAGCTAAATATTCTCCGTAACTAGTCTTTTTAAGAACCTCTGCCCGATTTAATAGCGACTCTTTAGACAGCCAGCCATGATGAAAAGCTATCTCCTCTAAACATGCAACTTTTAAGCCCTGGCGATGCTCTACAGTCTGAACAAATTGACCAGCTTCCATCAAAGAGTCATGAGTTCCTGTATCCAGCCAGGCAAAACCTCGTCCAAGCAGTTCAACTTTGAGATCACCTCTAGTTTTATATACATTATTTATATCAGTTATTTCAAGCTCACCACGTGATGAAGGTTTAATAGATTTAGCTATCTTAACCACATCATTGTCATAAAAATAAAGACCTGTAACTGCGTAATTAGATTTTGGGTCGACAGGCTTTTCCTCTATTGATAATACATTTCCATTTTTATCAAACTCAACTACCCCAAATCTCTCAGGATCTTTTACATGGTAACCAAATAAAGTTGCGCCATCTTTCTTTTCTAAAGCTCTTTTGAGATTATTAGAAAAATGCTGCCCATAAAAAATATTATCGCCTAAAACCAGAGCGACACTACTATCCCCAATAAAGTCTTCTCCGATTATAAAAGCCTGGGCAAGTCCATCTGGACTAGGTTGAATTTTATATTCGATAAAAAGACCAAAATCTGATCCATCCCCAAGTAAACGCTTATATCCATTAATATCCTCTGGTGTTGAAATGATTAGAATTTCTCTAATGCCAGAAAGCATAAGGACAGAAATAGGGTAGAAAATCATAGGCTTGTCATAAATAGGTAATAATTGTTTCGAAACACCTTTTGTAATCGGATGCAATCTTGATCCTGAGCCACCAGCTAAAACAATCCCTTTAAAAATATTAGTCATATTTAGTCCCCAACTTTTTCTAATTTATACTCTCCTGAAAGCACTCTCTCCAGCCACTCTTGATTATTTAAGTACCATTTAACTGTTTTTCGCAGCCCAGATTCAAAAGTTTCGCTTGGAACCCAATCCAAATCAGCCTTAATTTTAGATGCATCAATTGCATACCTTTTGTCATGCCCAGGTCGATCTGAAACAAATGAGATTAATTCTCGATAACTCAAAATATTAGACAGACTATTCGGCACTAACTCGTCAAGTAAATCACAAATACTCTCTACAACTTTAATATTGGGTATTTCATTATGGCCTCCAATATTATATGTTGCTCCAATTAGACCTTCTGTAAGGACCTTGATCAAAGCATCTGCATGATCTGATACAAAAAGCCAATCTCTAATTTGCATACCATCACCATAAATAGGTATCTGTTTACCATGAAGGGCATTTAAGATAGTAAGAGGTATTAATTTTTCAGGAAACTGAAATGGCCCATAGTTATTAGAGCAATTAGTAATTATAAATGGGAGATTGTATGTTCTACCCCAAGCTCGAACTAAATGATCTGATGCTGCCTTGCTTGCCGAATAAGGAGAAGAAGGAGAATAAGGGTTAGTTTCTGTAAAAGGTGAATCTTGACTAGATAGATCTCCATATACCTCATCAGTAGAAATATGATGAAAGAGAAATTTTTCCTTGCCTGATATATCTAAACTTTTATAGTATTGTCTTGCGTTCTCAAGCAACTTAAATGTTCCGAATATATTAGTTTGTAGAAACTCTTGGGGAGAATTAATTGAACGATCAACATGACTCTCTGCTGCCAAGTTCATTACAGCTGTGGGCTTGAAATTTTGAAAGGCTTCAGCGACTCTTTCTTGATCGCATATATCAATCTGTAAAAAACTATAACGGGGATTAGAGCTAATATCTTTAAGGGAATCAAGATTTCCAGCATAAGTAAGTTTATCTATATTTAAAACGTTAAAACTAGTGTCTTTTAAAATTTTTCTTATCACTGCGCTGCCAATAAATCCAGCGCCACCGGTTACTAAGACTCTCATAAAGACATTCCATCTTTAGTGGAACTAATGCAATTATCCTGGCTCATTTGATGTTTGATAATTGAATCAGAAACTTGATCAGCGACCCAGATTGAATGATCAATCTTTCCAGAAAATATTGAGTAAAATCCATCTTCATCAATCTTATCAATTATTGAGGGTCTCTCATCAGTGGAGTCCTTGCCAGCAAAAACTACCCTCGGACCTTCTAGAAAACCTACTAGTTCTGCACTTTCCAATCCTGGAACAAACTCTAAGCAGGCTTCTAACATTTTTTCAAAATGATGCTGCTTATTTATGGAGCTAGCAGGTGAGGTTTCGGGTTTGAGCCATTCCTCATTTAGCTGTTCTGAAAATTCTGTTTTAATAACTGTATGTTCAACATGGTAAAGAAGGAAATTTTCTGATAGTCCAAAAGGAAGAACGGTCATAAAAGAACCATCCATAACCGTAATGCCAACCGGACGGTCAATCCATCTTATTATTGGAACTAATGTATATTCATATTGAAGAGTTCTACAATTTTTATTTAAACCTTTATTAAATTTATTATAATTAGCATAAGTACAGTTAATGACATTATCGAAAATGCCAACCTCAATATTATTTGCTTCTAATAAAAATTTTTTATTACTTAATTTACTCACGGTGGAAATATTATGATTGCAGAATATTTCTACATCTCTGCTATATAGTAATTTTTGCACCTCTAAGGAAAGCAAGCGACTATCGTAAACCACTTCCTCGGTAGAAATACCTCCATCTACATTTCTAACATCTATGTCAAAATCTTTACTGATTTGAGTGAAAGGCAAGCCAACCCTTAAACAGAATTTTTTATAATCAGACATTGATACTTTTGAATCTCTAGAGGAAATATAGTAATGATTACTAAAATTAGTAGAAATACAATTTGGGAAAGCCTCTCTAAACCTCTGGAAGCCCTTAATACATTGCAATGCAGTATTGTCATCACGTGGATAGTGATACCCTAGATGCAATCGATTTTGGTTATTTAATGATGCCCCAAGCATTAACTCCTCATTGCGTTCATACAAACTTACTGAGAAACCTTGGTTAGCAAGTTCTGCCGAAATGAGGCCGCCAAAAATTCCACCACCAATTACAGCTATTTTAGGCATTTTTGTACTACTAATAGTTTTACTCATTTTACTTACTCTCCATGCTGCAACTTAAAAACAACAAGATAATACATTCAATTACCTAAAATCCAAAATATATATATTATCTAGTGCCTAACCTTGTATATAACGACCGCCATTTATATGAATTACCTGACCGTTCATATTTTTCCAACTTGGACCACACATATCAAAAATAATATCAGCTATTTCGACACTTAAATTTAGTAGGCCTGTTGGTGTTTCAGATCTATGTCTATTAAAATCTTCAGCAGTAAACTGTTTAGCCATATTTGAATCTTCAATTAATCCGGCGGCAACAGCATTAAATCTAATATTTTTAGAGCTATATTTTGCCATTGACTGAATAAAACCAATAATTGCCGCTTTACTTGCAGCATATGTAGGGTCGTAACTTCCGTTGAATGCAGAGATTGAATTTAAGAAAATGACTCTTCCGTCATCTGTAAAATGATTTATTAAGTTTTTTATAATTTTAATTTGAGAAATTGCATTGATAGTAAAGTCTTCGTCAATTTCAAAATGAGTCTTTTGATCTAATGCGCTTCCTCCTAAGACGCCGCATAAAAATATTAGTGCATCAATCTTAAGACCATCTTTAATTAAGTTGCAGAATGTCAGAATACTTTCTTGAGATGTAAGATCTAAGAAATGATGCTTTTCCCCTGAAAGCTTTACTCGAGAGGCATGGGAGATGTTCCAACCTTCAGAAGAAGATCTTTTTATAAGTGCACTACCCACACTATTTGAGCTACAAATAATCAAAATATGTTTTTTGACGAGTTCCATTTATCTGCCTCTTATCTATTAGTTAGAGTTAGTTTACATAAAACCAAGACACTTTCACATATGATCGTAGGACTTGGCTCCTTTCAACACTATATATTAATAACAATCTTGTTATATAGACTAGTAAAAGATTTTTTAATAATATTAATAACTAAAAATATTGGCAATGTAACGGGGAGTAATAGAGCTCTAAGGGGAGTAGCATTTACTATTACGTAACAGTAAAATTTAAAATTACGTAATTTATTTGATGAGATTCCAAAGCCCCTTCTATAGGATGAGAAAGTACCTGGACAACAATAACCGATATCGCCATTCTTGAGAATATCTAGCCAAAACATATAGTCATTCCTACATACTATATCTCTCTGTCGCGTTTTTCCCAATAAAGAGCTAGCTATAACAACAGAGGAGCAACCAATAAAACAGCTTAATAATAGCTTATTCCTAGTAACTTTATTCGGTGCTTTGAGGTTATAGCAGTAATCTCCAGTATTAGAAATCACATCATAATAGGAGTAAATAAATTCGTAATTATTATTTAGCATGAATTTTATTTGCATTTCAAGCTTATCATTAGTCCAAATATCATCAGAGTCAAGAAAGGCAATATATTCTCCTTTAGCCAAGTCAAGAGCAACATTTCTGCTCAATGCGGCTCCCTGGTTAGTAATTTTAAATACAGGAACAACTCTATGGTCATTTGCAGCATATTTTGATATGACAGATGGCGAGTTATCACTTGATAGATCATCTACTATTATTAATTCTAAATTTTGGTAAGTTTGATTTAAGACACTTTCAATAGCAATATGAATAAAGTCTTCAGAGTTGTAGTTTGGCATTATTATAGAAACTAATGGTGAGATACTTGTTAACCTATCTATCATTATAATTTAGCTCCAATGAGCTCTTCACAAGATATAAAAATTTCATCAACGTAATTACTCCATGTTGGAATTGTAGCTAAGGCAACTACTGCATTATCCTTTAATCTTTTTTGAAGAGACTTATCATCTATAAGGATTGAGATAACTCGATGTAAATCGCCTGTAATTAAATGATTAAAAATAATACCATTTTCATAGGATTGAACAAAGTCTGTGAAAACACTGTGGTTACTTGCGATAATAGGGACTCCGAGTGAGGCTGCTACTGAGAGTAATGCACTGCCAGAGGTTGTTTCATGAGGGAGTAATACAAAATTACATGCTGCCATTTCTCTGTAGAACTGATCGTCAGAGGTTGGATTTTTGTTATAGCTAAAATCAGCAAATTCTAAATCATTCAAACCTTTAATCATATTATCAATATCATAGAAAGCCTTACCTGAAATTTTTAAAGACAATGAAGAGAGTTGTTGCTTATTTAATAAAGCAAACTCAGATAAGATAATTTCTAAATTTTTATAAGGCCTAATTGTTCCCATAAAGCATAACTTTATAATGTCAGAGTTTGGTTTTTTGCGGAGTATAAATTCTGAGGCATTCGGAATTGAATAGCTAGGGAGATTTATGAACAATGGTTTGGAATTAGGAAATGCTGAAGAAAAAATTGGCGAAATTGAGGAGTCATGGTAAATAACAACATCGCAATGATCATAAAAATTAGAGTATCTGTAATTTCTAATAAGTTTTTTTTCACCATGAGAGGGTAAGTGATTATGAAGTATTCCTATGGAGATTCCGCCCTTTAGCCCAATTAGCCAAAGAAAAAAAATCTCTAAAAATGGAGCAAGAGGGATGTTAAATATAAATACTTGGCCTGAAGAAGAGCTAATAATTTTAATAAATAAAAGAAGATAATTAGTGACTAACGAGGTAAGTCTAATGCATGTATTGAATAACTTTGATCGAAATGAGCTAGTAATTTTTTTGTTTTGTTTTAGGGTTATTAATATTGTTTTTAAGCGAGATTTTTTATTTAAAGTAGCTTCTAACTGGCTCGTATAGTGAGCAGTAGAGCCAACAAAATCAATTAATATAGTGGGATATTCCATAATTTTTAGTATATATTTTGCATTGTATAAGTTAGATATGAGACTTATATTCTATAGGGGCAAGATGAAATTCTGGTTTAATAAAAGACCTTCCCTGCCATAGAAATGCAGGAGAATATTTAAGAAGTAGTATTAATCTTTTCCTAAAAAATGTCTTCTTTTCTGCATTTTTATAGAAAAAGATTGTGGAAAAAAATATCAAAGCAATCAATTCCATAACTTTAAGTATTAAATAGAACATTTTAGATAAAAGGCCCAAGCTTCTTAAATAGAAGAGTTCACTATAGATCATATTTGGTAGCATTGACCAACTCCTCTCTCCTGGAATCAAACTCGATGAGGATCCCCTTAAATGAAGATACGAAATATCAGGATGATAAATAGCTTTTATTTTTTTATGTCTTAAAGAACTACATAAAATTACATCTTCGCCATATAAAAATAAGTCCTCAAAGAGGCCTACATCTATAAATATATCTCTATCTACGAACATGCAACTACCATCTAGATAATGTTTATTTAAATTAAAATTTTCTTTAGCCGTGAAATTTAAGCGAAGAACGATACGGTCAATTAGAGTTAATATGCCTGATAATATACTAGGGAAACGTCTAAAATTTTTATCATGTAAGCCATTTTTATCTTTGCAAGAAAATCCTACTAAGCTGACAGAGCTATCAGCAAAGGTTTCTCTAGCTCTATCTATCAGACCCAAATTTAATACAGCATCTGGGTTTATAAAAGCTAAATAATTGGTGTTATCAGATTTCTTTGCGCACCAATTACATGCATATGAAAATCCAAAATTATTTGGAGAAAGATATAAAGAAACTTTCGATTGATATTCTTTTAAAATAATAGGAGTATTGTCAGATGAGCCATTATCATAGACCAAAATTTTATCTTCAGGTCCGATCTGATCAATTAAGGCATTCAAACATTCCTTAATAGTTTCCTGAGAATTATAAGTTACCACTATTAAAGATAACTTTACTTTATTTATCATCTATAAACTCCCCTTTACTAATGCCAACAATATATATCAACGCTAGTGTTGAAAATGATAATGCAACAGTATGAAAAAATAAAAAGCCAAAAACGCTTAATAAAGCCAGTGTAAATCTGAACCTATCTAGTATCAATAAAGCTGTACAAAGAGTGATTACTGGAAAAAGTCCGTAACTAATTATAAGAGTACTAAAAATGCTGCCTTTCTGACCTTCAAATATAACTAAATTTCCGTCGACGAATGTAAAAGTGGAAAACTCTTTAAGAAAATATATATATTCATCTAAGCCCATTCCAAATAATATTTGAGAAAAAGGTACATTAGTAAAGAAAGATAATACAGGAAGCCATGTAGCTGCTGATCTCATAAATGCTGAAGTGTCCTCGCCAAGAAAAAGATCCAAAAGTCGTCCTTGGGTTCGAGCCATTATCGCATCAGAAAACCCCTCAACTGAAACTACTAAAATAGTTAAAATAGTTAAAATACCAAAGATAATTCTTAAGTTTTTTTTACCTGACTCCCTAATATTTTGCATAGGCATTTTAATTTTTTTAAACTTCATCACACCAAAAACTATAATCAATAAAGTTATTGCTGTAATAGAGATGGTTGCCAAGATACTCATTATTTGGATAATCATAAAATTTGAAGATATTTTGACTTTATGATTTGATATCACTAAAGATAACAATACAACATGAGACATCCCATAGGTACTAGGCTCACTGGCAAGGCCATATAGTCTCTGTAAAGAAAATCCACTTATCATGTATGGTGGGATGCCACAAGAATTTGAAGATCTATTATTGCCATAAAAACAAGGTTCAAAGAACTCTGCCATCCCAGGCAAGATGACTTGCATAGCTAATAATGAAAATGCATATAAGGCTGAAAATGAAAGCGCTATGGCTATTCCATAAACCAAGCTATCAATACATCTAGGATTAGAAGAAATATAAAAGGATGGCAGGCATAAGAGCAGGATAATAAAAAAAATCTCGTTAAAGCCTCTATCTATTCCAATGCTAAAAAAAAATAATAAACTTAGACAGCTCAAACCAATGATTGCCAGAATGGGATTAAATCTTAATTTAAAGAAGCAAAGAAGAAGAAATAAAATAAAAAATATTTCTGAAAGGTTAACTTGAGATCCAGATAATAGGATGCTGAATGCCAATGAAAAGCCGGCTAATACAAATCGCCAATTATAAGATTCTAATATCTGTTTATTAAAGTTGATGTTCAAAAGAGCACCCTGATGTCTCTAAATGCGTACCCTTGCCAGGTATGCAAACCCAAAGATTTTCACGTCGAAAAAAAATAAATGGAAAAAGAAATATGAGCATTAAAATAAACTTTAATACACGTTTGGTATTATTGGCGGTAGGCTCCTTAATTATTGATGAAAATAAGGGCCACCAACCTAACTTGGTTTGTGATATCCATACATTATGATCGAAATTACCAATAGAGTATGTCGCAAAAAAGACTTTGTTTCTTCTCAAGGTTTCCGGAGAGCATAAAAAAGTAAATGTAGTAGAGGCCGCTGTTCTCCAATAATCTTTTTTAAAGTAGGTTATTTTACTTCTATAGTTATGAAGATCGTGTGTATAGTAATCTGAAGAATTAAAAAAAGAATAATAATCTTTAAAGCCCTGAGACTCAGCATACCTAAATACAGAATCTAATGCTCCAACATCCAGTAAATAGTCATCTTCTAATAATGCCACTAACTTAGAATCACATGATGAAAGATAGTTATATTGTTTTTTAAAGCTTTTTGTTCCACTAAAGCAATTAACTTTTTCTATTTCGAGATCATATCTAATAGGGGTTTCTTCTTTGATCATTTTATGAAAATCATCACCACAGCCATCAGAGAAAATAACTATCTTAGTTTCAAGTGATTCAATACTTTTTATTATCGAGAGATAAACCTGTTTGAATGTCTCTAACTTACTACCCTTAAGAACTGGATTTTTTGAGATGCCTGGATAGACACGTAAACCGATTACTAGATCATACATTTGTATAAGCCTCGACTATAGTTTGTTTAAAATTTATTGGTAAGAAATTCTTTGATTGCTTAAGCCCTCCTCTAGCGAGGCTTGAGCGCAAGTCTTCACTTTCCAATAGATCGCTTGCGCAAGCTAAAGCGTCTTCTAGATTCCCTGGAGGAATGATCAAAGCGTTTATCTGATCCTCTATATAATCACGATTGCCAAAACAGTCGGTACACACAACCGCACATCCTAATCGCATTGCCTCAAGTGGCATAAGACCAAATCCCTCAAAGTCCGAGAAAAAAATAAATACTTTTGACAAGCGGTATAATTCGGTTACTTCTTTGTCGCTAATATTTTGAAGATAAGTAACATCTGAGGGCAAGGTTGATGGCCTGCCAGGTCTTCCAAATACAGTTATTTTTTCTTCAGGAAAACGAGATCTTAATGCTGAAATTAACTCACAGGTACCATTTGGATTCTTATACTTTCCTGTAGCAAATGAAAGAAGAATGCCTTGTCTAGAAATGCTCAGTAGATTTTCATCAGAATACTTAGACCCAACATCATCACCTGGAAGCAAGCACCCAATATTAAAAATTTTAATGGAGGAAGAATGAGAATAAACAGAGGAATACAAATAATCTGATATACAAAAATATGATGCAGGCTTCTCCCATGAGCTCTTAATTTTTTCAGCTGAGCCCATAAAACCTGGGTAATCCATAACAGGATGAATTACTTTCACAAGGTTTAGATCAAATTTATTGTAAACTTCTGTTAGTAGCTGCCAAGAGGCAATAATTACTATATCATTATTATTTATATCATTCTGACACAGTCTTTGTTGCCAAGAAGAGATTAACCCAAACTCTTCATTCGCATAATTTTTCCACTTACCAAAGATATTTAACCAGAAAAATTTTAAATATCTTATAAATCGAAGCATCTTTGAGCTCCTATCTGTTTCTGAAAAAAGACCTCCATTTAAGTGAATAAAATTTACATCATGTCCGGCATTAACTAAAATTCGACCATGCTCATACAAGAGCTTGAATCCACCAATTGGTGCTGGTGAGCCTGGCAAAACAAATAAGTATTTCACTAGCGCTTTTTGATTATTATATTCAGATAGGGGTATAAGTTTTCTTTATTTCTAGTAAGAAGCTTTACAAGAAATCCGTAGCCTTTTTCGATGAATCCACCTAGAGAGATGCGATTAGATTCCCCTATTCGTGAAACCTCTAAGAGAGAAGGATACATAACAGAGTCATCCACTAATTTAAGATCCATATTTCTTGAAGCTGAGAGTTTCTTAAAGTCTGATATGCTTCGATACCAAACGTCCCAGTCTCCAGTCTCACTAAGCTTATATTGATTTCTAGCAATTGATACTATCAATTGAGAGATTGATCTAGGAAATAAACCTAAAAACTTTAACCCAGTATGATCATCTGTAATTTTATATTTACTTGGAACAACAGCAAATATACACCCATCAATATACTCATAAAAATCATCTAATTTATCAAGAAAATGTTGATCTGATAAATGCTCAAGAACACTAAAAGATGCAAGTATAGCTATCTTTTGATTCCCTAAATGATTAAATAAATCTTCTTTCTTTGAGAAGAATAGAGCTTCATCAAATCCATTACTTAATGCTAACTTCTCGGCAATCTCAACCTCTTCTTTATAAATATCATAGCCGTAAGCTCTTATACCCAAGGACCTCATTAAAATAACCATTTCACCAGAGCCGCATCCAAAATCTACAACAATTGCATCACTGGAGAGCATATTAATCTCTTTTTTGATGGATGGTATCAATTTATTTAACCATGATTCATAGCTGAAAGGACCGCTAGATAGTTCTAGTTTTTTTATCTTTTCTAATGAATAGAATATTGAGTCTTCTTTAGATAGTCCCTTGATCTCATAAAAATTTTGTAGGTTATGTATATGATTTGTATAATCAATCATTAGGGCTATTCCTCACAATTATAGAAAAAGAGTCGTTACGACCTGGGACTTCATCAACAGCATAAATAATTTCTAAACCAAGCATTGACATTAATTCCATGAAAGAGTTCGAAGTCCATACATGATGATGTATTAAGCGCTGATTATAGAAAAAATTAAAATCATTCTCTTTTGCTTTTGGAATATAAGCTTGGGGAATAAGTCTATGACCGGAGAGAACTGTCAAATCTCTAAATTCTGGCCAATGGGTTTGATCATCATCAGCTGTTTCATTATTAAAATCATCAATTACATGGGAAGTTGTTGTTAATGGTCTATGGCTATCAAACGTTCGCGAACCATGAGGAAGAATGAACCAGACTACCCCATCTTTTCCAATTACTCTTCGCCACTCATTTATAGTTTTTATTGGATTAGCCATGTGCTCCAAGCAATGAGCTGAAACTAAAAGATCTACAGCGCCATCTTCAAAAGGCAAATCATCGGCAGCAGCCTTTATGATATCCTTAGAAACAGGAAACATATCGCACCCAGTAACCATCTTCGAATTACTTATTTTATTAGAGCCACATCCTACATCAAGGATAAAAGGCTTATTATTTGCTGACGAGTAACCTCTGATAACTTCGGTCACCCAAGATTGATATCGCCTAGCTTCAATTAAATTTAGAAATATTGATCTGAAATCTTTCATGTATTAAGCAAGATCCCAAATAGATAGAACTTCAAGTATCTTAAATTGTTCACTTAAAATGGGAAGCTCTGAGAATTGATACTTTTTAAGGATATCCAAGGCTAGATTTCTATCTTTCTCAAATAGATAGACAGGATTCATTTCCATACATGCGTTAATGGGAATCGAGAGCTTGGGAAGTTTCAAAATATCTCCCTGTGAAATAACACCTACTAACTTTTTCTCATCATCAATAACAAAAATAAGTCTCGATTGCTCACTTTTCATTTTTTCCACTGCATCAGATAGCAAGGTATCCTCATTTACAATAATTGCCATATTTTTTACTCCACTAAAAATTTATTAATCAACTTATCATCTATAGATAATTGATCAAGAACATTTACTATTTTTGAACTGCTATCTCCTTCACCATACTGCTTATCTGAATCAAAATTTTTCTCGCTCATCACTTTATCAATAGCAGAATCAACTGATTCAATTGACGCAACTGGGACATCAATAACTGTTTTAGAGCGCAGTCTGCCTGTTTGTCTAGAACCGATATTAATAGATGCCACACCCACGCTAGGCGCTTCGAGAATTCCTGAGCTACTATTACCTATTATAAAATTACAGTTAACAAGCAATGATGCGTAGTCGTTACGAGCAAGGTTTCTAGTCACCCTAACAAGCTCCTTGGGAAGATGGGTAATCTCATCGACTATCTCTGCACTTCCTGTATCATTATTTGGTAGTATCCATACTTGATAGATATCTCTTTTTTCAAGAGTTTTATAAATTATTTTAGCAATTTCTGCCGGGGATACTTTTTCGTCACTACTAGGGTGAACTATACATAAACAAAATTTATCAGAAGCACTAAGTCGAAGCTGTGAGCATACATCTTTGATATCAGATATCTCGTTTTTATCTAGCAGATTATCTAGCTGGGGAGCTCCTGTTGTATGGATTCTAAATTTTTCTTCACCCAAACGAATTAAGCGATCTGCTGCATCTTTATTGCTAGCGAAATGTACATGGGCTAATTTACCCAATGCATGCCTTGCCATTCCATCTTTATGACCAGATAACTCGCCTGCCTGAATATGAGCAATAATTATATTGCTGTAAAAAGCCGATACAGCCGCCATAAAAGTTTCAGCCCTATCGCCTGCAAGCAAGATAATATCTGGAGAAAAATCATCAAATACATTAGGTAATTGAACACCCATCAAACCCAGAGATCTTGCCCATGCTGTCTCAGAGACACCTGCAACATTCATAAAAATTCTATAATCTGGTTGAAAGCCGTCAGTAATTATCTCGCTCTCAGTCATACCAAAAGCGGGATCTACATGCATATTAGTAATCGCTAAACGAACATCATGGTTAGTATCACCAAATTTTTTAAGAATAGGTCTTAAGTACCCCCACTCTCCTCTAGAACCTGTAAATACTAGTATTTTTTTACTCATTTATATCCGCCCATGACAAGGGAATATTTTTAGAGATATCATTTTTAGCCTTTTTACCCAAAATACTTTCATAGTGAACACTCAAGATTCCATTGCCTGGGCGCTTAGTACAGATATCATCTATTGTAATAATTTGTCCAGCTTTTATTGATCGTGAAGAAATTATTGATCTATATGCCCAGTCTCTAATAGGCCTTTCCTTATCTTGGATTATTTTAGAATTTCCAAGAGTAGGCCTAACTAGCCTTACAGCGTCAACCATTGACTTGAACTCATCAGCATCTAATGAAACGGAGGCATCTGGTCCTGCAATAAAATGAGATAAAGTAATATGTTTTTCAATAATTCTGGCGCCAAAACATACTGCTGAGACACTTGATCCTATTGTTGGGCTATGATCTGAATGGCCGATAACACAAGAGCTCATTGCGTGCAGTTTATCCAAGAAACGAATATTCAAGTCCTCGTACTTAGGTGGGTATTCGCTGATGCAATTAAGAAGAGCAAAATCATCTATTTTATTGGTATATCTTGCAAGCCAATCAATAACCTCTTTCTCATCACACATCCCAGTAGAGAGAATAATCGGCTTACCTAAGTCAGCTAGCTTATCGATATACCAGTAGTCTTGGAATTCCCCTGATCCGATCTTGAAAAATGGAACCAAATGTTGAACCTCTAAAGCTGCTTTATAGGAAAAAGGTGTGCAAAGATACGTTATATCGAAAGAGTCACAATAGACTTTCAATTCATTATGCTGGTCCAAACTTAAGGCATTTACTCTTAAAAATTCATGGAGAGGTTCCTCAAAATTGTCTGAAGATAGATCATTAACAAGCATCTCCTCCTCAACAAGATGATGCTGAAATTTAATAGCATCAGCTCCAGCTGCTACTGCAGCATCTACCAAAGCCTTTGCTACTATAGTGCTACCCATGTGATTATCACACCCTTCAGCGATTACATAAACGCCCCCGGAAGCATTTTCTACTAAAGTTTCAAAATATTTCATAGCTCAAGCCTTATTTAATTGGTTAAAAACAGTTCTGCAAATCTCAAGATCTAGAGGTGAGTTTACATCGAGTGCCTCTATATCATCAACTATAATACAATGAGAATTGTTACCTATTATAGATTCAGATGTAATATTTTTTACCTTTGTTGCGTAAAAAACTCCGCATTCAAAATACTTAGCTGGCCTTGACTGTCTTCGGGAAAGGCTGCCATTAACATTATCTTTTCTAATCCAAAGTTCTTCTTTGGCAATCCACTCAACAGATGAAGAGCTATAGGTTGTAAAAATACTGTCAAATTTATCAGACTCAATCAATTTTAATAGTTTTAATAGTGTCTGCTGTCGCCTGAAAGGGCTAGTAGGCTCAACAATAATAACCCAATCGTCTTTGTTTAACTTATTCTTTAACCTATCACTCTCAATAAATTCTTTAATTGAAGCTGCAGTTGTGGTTTTATCTGAAGCTAATGATTTAGATCGCTTGTCACAAAGAATTTCCTGGGCTCTTCCAACTTCAAGTATTTTATCACTATCACTTGAAAGAACTGTAGAGTCTTTGAAGCCAGAATCACACATAAATTTTACAGCTATCTCGACAAGAGATTTTTTTCCTATTTTTTGTAAATTTTTATCAACGATGCCTTTAGAGCCACCTCTAGCTGGAATATAAAAAAGAAATGCCATTAATTCGCTCCAATATTAAATTTTTGATAATCAAAATCTCTGCCATCAACTATTGCTGAAACTATTTCCGAAAGGTTTGGATCTTTAATTTTTCCAGAACTATCAGTCAACTTAACAATTTCTTCACTAAAATATGCTTGAGAATTATCAGAAATAGAATAATCAAAGAAATCAAAATCAATCATTCCTCTAAAAAACCAAAAGTATGCAAACTTTTGAGCCAACTCATGATTAGCAGCAGAAATTTTTGAGCCTCTCTCGACACGAGAAAGCTCATCCCAAACATGATTTTGAGAAGATGGATCTATAGTAAAACCTCTATTTCGACAATATGCCTCACCAACAACCATAACTCTGTGACCTAAAGAACAAAGCTCGGTTCCAATATTTGATGCATAAACTATATTAAGATCGCTTAAATTAGCTAATGAATAGCTACTAATATCACTTTCTGAGGATATTATTTTGATATTTTTTGGTAAGTCTGGGAATTTCTCTTTAATCATATCACCCAGCTTAATTTCAGTAGAAAAACCACCCTTGGATTCTGCAGGATGAACTCTAATTAATAATTGTTTTGAATCATCAGTCAAAAAATATTCTATTGCATGAAAAATGGACTCAAGCATATCTGAGTATATGTTCGAACTGTAATAAATATTAGCGTCCCATGTGACATTGGTAAAAAAAGAGATCACTGGCTTATCAATTTCTAGACCTAGCTCTTTGATAATTTTCTCCTCACTAGTCTGAGCATTTGGATGATAGTTTACTATGTCTTGGCCGCCTGTGATTTTAGAGTTTATATACCCCATCAACTTAGATTTTTGCTCGTTGGCTAAATGATGATCCCATACACTCTTTTCAATTCCTTGTAATATACGGTGATAAGTATCCCCTTTTACAATGCAAATAGTTTTTTTACGGTATTGGAAATTATAAACATACACAGGTATTGATCTTTGATTGCAAATATCTATTAAAGGCCCATGCTCAAGATAAATACCATGAGTCATTATTACCCTGTCTGGTGACTCATTATCGAATATTCTTGCGAGCATAAGTTTATATTCCTCATGAGATTGACGGAAATTCCGATAGACCATCCTATCTCTATCAGAATCTGAAATTTCACCTACTAATAATTTTCTTAAAGATGAGGATTTTGCATGTTCATCCTCCTGGCTAGAGATGAACTCTAAGTTATTCTCTATTAACTTTACTGGTAGAATAGCGTTTCGATCAAGAACTAATGCGTTTTTATTCACAGCTGCCTTTGAAATAGCATTAATACTTGCAGTGCACTCTATACATCTAACTTTACGTGCTATTTTTTCAGATATTGTAGGATTTGCAGATGATAAATGCCCGAGTGAATCCCACATACAATGTCTTAAACTCTGACCGCATGCCAAAAAATCTACAGAAGCGCCGACCTCTGTCAAGGCACGAGCAAAAGTTGATTCAGCTGCAAGAGTGGCTTGAGCGAAACCAAATATAGGGGCTATTAAGATTTTTGGTTTATTTTTTTTAGAAGTTATGCTTTTTGTATGAATTGATTGCTTTTGTTCTAGTGTCAAACTATAAAGCTGAAGACTTAATGGCATATTAGCTCCAAAAATTTTAGCTAAAAAATAAGATAACTGCAAAGGCAATGTATTTAAGGTAATTTGAGTTATTCTTTTTATTTGCCTAACAACAAGAGATATCATGAGAATACCTTAATAGATTGAAACCTTACCGTAAGAAATATTAACAAAGCAGAAATATAGCGAAAAATAAAGACGCACCAAGCAACCGAAATGGCATTAATCTCAAGGCCAAGATAATTGATCATAAATAATTCCAAGATAAGCACAGAACATGCTACAAGCTTATAAGCGATGAGTAAATTATATTTTTCGAAAACAATAAATTTAGCCTCGCTCAGACTTATAAATAATAAGGGAATCATTGAGTATGCCAATATTATAGAAACTGGAACAGCGGGGAGAAAAGGAGCGCCGTACATTGCTCCTATTAAAAAAGATGCTAATAAATGAAACGCTACTATCATCAAAAGCATTATACCTTGAAGCTTTAAGAAATCATTGTAAACCTCCTCACCTCTGAATACTATTCCTCCTATAGTCATACCATGGAGCAGCCGAGGAATCTTTCCAATGATCAACACAGAGGCAGCTGCAACAGAATACAACCCGGCCTCAGTAAGGGATATTGAGGAGATAATTAATATAGGAATATGAATACTAAAGGCAGTAATATAAATTATTGGTGCCTGATTGAGGCCCATCCTTAGATATTCAAATATATTGTTAGTATTAGTATTTGATTCTGGCCTGTGTATTCTTATTAAGTAATAAGAACTTATTGCAAATTGGCCTCCAGAGGTTGCGAGCATAATCCAAGTTGCCTGAAATTCCTTAGTTATAAACATCAAAAATAATACAATAAAGGCGCATAATTGACCAAAAATAATTGCCATCGGATAGTATTTATTATTGGGTCTAGAAAGAATAAATGCTAAGCTTTGCAGGTTGTAAATGGTAAAAAAAAGAATCAGATACAACTCAACACTTGAGTTAATTATATTGATTTGCGTTGGCTTAAAGTAATCATAAAAAAACAGAAATAATAATGAGATCAGGGAAGCTATCAATGAAAATATTATCAGCAGCCTATTGGTGTTGTATCCCCCTAGCTTTACTGCGGAATAACTAACTCCTAAAGAACTTAATACTGCTCCAAGAGCAATTAAAGCCCCAAGACCAGCTAATAAACCTTTAGCCTCTAAACCAAATGCACGAGCAACAAATACCCCAAAGACTAGACCTAAAAAAGTAACAATAACTTCAGATGAATATAATTTAAAAAGACTCTTTATTGCCATAACTAATAATTTTTTTTATAGATATAAATCGATTAAACATACCATCTATGAACGGCTGACCCAGTTCCATGAATCGACACACATTGATTCCAAGTTGAATTTAGAACTCCAGCCATATACTTTTTTTATTTTTATTGCTTCAGCATAAGCACTTGCAACATCGCCAGGACGCCTTGAAACTATTTCAGTAGAAATGCTAATGCCTGAAACTTTTGACATCATATTAACCAGCTCAAATACAGTTGTTCCAATACCAGTTCCAACGTCAAAGACATCATACCCATCTTTTTTTAATAATCCAGAAACTACACTAACATGTGCATCTGCTAGATCCATAACGTGGATAAAATCTCTTTCTCCAGTTCCATCTCTCGTATCATAGTCGTCTCCATATATTTTAAGTGGTATTTCCTCTTTAATAGATTGAAATATTTTAGGAAAGATATTTTCTGCTTTCTCTGGATTCTCACCAATTAAACCGCTTTGGTGCGCTCCTACAGGGTTAAAATATCTTAATGCCACCGCTCCTCGAGAAGAGCTACATTTACACCAATCTTGAATTAAAGCTTCTCCAAAAAGTTTGGAGCGACCATATGCGTTTGTAGGAGCCGTTGGCATAATTTCAGTAATTGGGAGAGAAGAAGGGATACCGTAAACTGTCGCTGATGAAGAGAAAACTATCTTATTGCAGTTAACCGTACTCATCGAATCCAAAATATTGCATAGCCCCATGATATTGTTTCTATAATACTTTACTGGCTCTAAAATAGATTCAGAGGGTGATTTATCAGCAGCTAAGTGGACTACAGCGCTTGGACGAAAACTTTCAAATACATCTTGAACAGCCTTGGCTGAAGAGGTGTTAACTTCAAAAAAATTAATCTCGGAACTAGTAATTTTTATAAGTTGATGAAGAACATCTAGCTTAGAATTTCTTAAATCGTCTATTATTCCAACCTCAAAGCCATCTTTAATTAGGCTTGTGACAACATGGCTTCCAATAAAGCCAGTTCCTCCAGTTACTAATATTCTTTCTGACATTTTTTTGTTTGCGGGCATTAACTCTGTTGAAGTAATAAGCGATCAAAATAATCGATAGTTTTTATAAGGCCGTTCTCGAGCGAAACATTTGGATGCCAATTATCAAGATATTCTTTTGCCAAAGTAATATCTGGTCTTCGCTGCAAAGGATCGTCTGATGGAAGAGGCATTGATATAATTTTTGAGGAAGACCCTGTCATTGAAATAACCAAATAGGCTAATTCTAGAATTGTAAACTCTTGTGGGTTTCCAAGATTAAGCGGACCTGGGTAAGGTGAAATGCCATCTTTGTTAGAGGTCAAATCCATAAATTTTAAGAAGCCATCTATAAGATCATCGACATAACAAAAACTTCGAGTCTGACTTCCATCGCCATAGATTGTTAAGTCCTTTCCTTGCAGTGCTTGAACAATAAAATTACTAACGACGCGCCCATCATTTGGATGCATTCTAGGGCCATAGGTATTGAAAATACGAGCTACTCGAATATCAATTTTTTCTTGACGGTGATAGTCAAAAAATAGAGTTTCTGAGATTCTCTTTCCCTCATCATAGCAACTGCGAATACCAATAGGATTCACATTACCAAAATAGCTTTCAGGTTGAGGATGTACAAAAGGGTCTCCATAGACCTCAGATGTTGAAGCTTGAAAAATTTTTATATCAAGATTTTTTGCTAGATTAAGAACATTAATTGCACCTAAAACACAGGTTTTAATAGTTTTAATTGGATCATGCTGATAGTGCACAGGCGACGCGGGACAGGCTAAGTTATAAATCTCATCAACTTCTAAAATTAAGTCTTCCTCTACATCATGCCTTAAAAACATGAAATTTGGATTTGATTTATGTTGCGATATATTTTGCTCACTTCCTGTAAATAGATTATCTACAGCAATAACATGATTACCTCTCTCAAGAAGTCTATCTACTAAATGTGAGCCAAGAAAGCCACATCCTCCAGTGACTAAAACTTTCTTTTGTTTACTAGGATTTATCATTAAAAAAACTCCAATTAAAAAATTATAGCCGAACTCTTAACCACAACTAACTCCAGCTTCATTCTAATTATCCCCAAAAACATCTCTTGAGAAAACCTTATCTCCAAATTTTTCTATTTCTGCTGTTATTCGATTTGCAACAATAATATCAGCCTGACTCTCAAAAATTTTAAAGTCTTTAATTACCTTACAGTTTAAGAATTCATTATTATCGAGATCGGGCTCGAAAACAATTACTGTTACATTTGACTTTAAAAGTTGTTTAACAACAAATTCAGTCGCTGACGATCTAAAATTGTCAGAACCGGCTTTCATAACTAATCGATAAATTCCTACACATTTAGGCTTATCTTTTAGGATTTCATTAGCCATAAAGGTAATCCTTGTTTCATTCGATGAAACTATAGCGCTCATTAAATTTTGAGGGACTGAGCCAAAGCTTGCAACTAATTGCTTTGTATCTTTTGGTAAACAGTATCCACCATACCCAAATGAGGGATTATTATAGCCAGGTCCAACTCTAGGATCTAAACTAACACCCCTTATGATTGACTCAGCATCCAACTTATTTGAGAGCGTAAAACTATCAAGCTCATTAAAAAAAGAAACTCTCATAGCTAAATATGTATTAGCAAATAATTTAACTGCCTCAGCCTCAGTGGGGTTCATAAATAGAACAGCTGGATTGTCTAATTCGGAGCCCTGAACTAGTAGTTCAGAAAAAATGTTAGATAAATGACAGCTTCCACCAACTATTATTCTTGATGGATAAAGGTTGTCATGCAAAGACCTACCCTCTCTTAAAAACTCAGGTGAAAATATAATCTTTTTTGTGTTGAGAAGATCATTTAAAGATACCGTGTGTCCAATAGGTATAGTAGATTTAATAATTATTAAGGCTTCTGGATTGAAATAAATTGCATCTTTGCAGACCTTATCAACCAAACTTGTATCAAATTTGTTAGTTTCGGGATCATAGTTGGTGGGAGTTGCAACAATAACAAAAGAAGCATTTTTATATGCTACTTCGGGATCATCAGTTGCTGATATTTGAAGTTCTTTATTACCTAAAAACCTATCAATATCTTCATCTCTTACAGTAGATTTTTTAGAATTGATAAGGTCAATTCTTTTTTTATCTACATCCAACAAGACAACTTCATTGTGTTGAGCTAGTAATACAGCTACTGACATACCCACATATCCAGCACCAACCACAGTTATTTTATATTTCACAGCTTATCCTTTTTTTAGAAAATGTAATATTGAAGAATAAAAAATTTATAATTCATTTTCTTGCTTTGGTTTAAGTTCTTCTTCAACTAGATGTTTTACAACATCTTCTAGCATTATAGTATTCGACCACCCAAGTTTTACCTTGGCTTTTGAAGCATCGCCATGATTAATTAGAGCGTCTGAGGGTCTGTAAAGATTAGGATCAGACAGAACATGATCACGCCAATCTAAATTCAAAACTCTGAAAGCAATATTTACAAATTCTTCTATACTTCGAGCCGTACCAGTTGAAATAATATAGTCATCTGGCTTATCTTGTTGTAGCATTTCCCACATTGCAATTACGTACTCACTGGCAATCCCCCAATCTCTTTTAGCAGAAAGATTTCCAAGATAAAGCTTTTCCTTAGAGCCTTTAAATATACTAGTCGCACCCTTTATAATTTTTCTAGTTACGAAATTTGACGGGCGCAAAGCAGATTCATGATTAAAAAGAATACCAGTTGATGCGTTTATTCCGTGATAATTTCGATAATTGCGTACAGTCCAGAATGCACCACACTTTGCGACTGCATAAGGGTTAGATGGATTAAATGTACTAGTCTCTGTAGCTATATTATGAGATGTATCTCCAAAGCATTCACCAGATCCTGCATTAAAAAATTTAGCCTTGCTACCAATTTTACTCATAGCTTCTAAAATTAAATTAACAAAATTTAATTGGCTAACCAAGGTTTCAATGGGCAGTTTAAAGGAAAGACCAACTGAGCTTTGTCCGGATAAATTATAAATTTCTGAAGGGTCTATACGCTCAAGAAATTTAGCTAAAAAATTGACCTCAAGGCTATTCAATTCGACTACATCAATATGGTCTAGAATATCTAAGGTTTTGAGGTTAATCAAATTAGAATTTTTTAAAGACCTTGTTTGGCCTGTGATTTCGTATCCTTTTTCTAAAAGAAGCTTTGCTAAAAGTGACCCATCCTGTCCACCAATTCCAAATATAAGAGCCTTCTTATTGCTCATTATAACTAGGTGCGTTAAAACCATTGTTATTTAATAAAACATCTTTCTTTGCTAAATCTAAGTCTGCTTGAGCCATTTCTGAGACCAGCTCCTCAAATGATACTTTTGGAACCCATCCTAAAATTTTCTTAGCTTTTTCAGAGCTTCCAAGTAAAGTTTCAACTTCTGTTGGTCTAAAGTATTTTGGGTCTACCTGAACAATACACTTTCCTTCAAAATATGCCTTTTCCTCTAAACCCTCGCCCTGCCAAGTTAAATCCATTTTTAATTCTTTTGCGGCTGCATTTACAAAATCTCTAACTGAATACTGTTTTCCAGTAGCTATCACGAAATCGTCGGGTTTATCTTGTTGAAGCATCAGCCACTGCATATAAACATAATCCTTAGCATGCCCCCAATCTCTTAAAGCATTCATATTCCCAAGATATAAGCATTTCTCTAATCCAAGACTAATTCTGGACAGGGCGCGTGTAACCTTTCTTGTTACGAAAGTTTCACCCCTTCTTGGAGACTCATGATTAAATAAAATACCATTACAAGCATAAATTCCATAAGCTTCTCTATAGTTTACTGTGATCCAATATGCATAGATTTTAGCTGCAGCGTATGGTGAGCGAGGGTAAAAAGGAGTTGTTTCTGTTTGAGGAGTTTCTTGAACATCCCCATACAATTCAGATGTTGAAGCTTGATAAAACTTTGTTTTGGATTCTAAACCTAAAATACGAATAGCCTCGAGTAACCTTAAAGCACCTATAGCATCTGAATTAGCTGTATATTCTGGCTCTTCAAAAGATACGGCTACATGAGATTGAGCTGCAAGATTATAAATCTCGTCAGGCTGAACTTCTTTAAGTATTCGCATTAGACTGGTAGAGTCAGTCATATCGCCGTAATGTAAAAATAATTTAGTCCCTAAAATATGAGGGTCGCTATATAAATGGTCAATTCTTGCAGTATTAAAAGAAGAGGATCGCCTCTTAATTCCGTGAACTTCATACCCCTTTTCAAGCAAAAGTTCTGCTAAGTAAGATCCATCTTGACCAGTAATTCCTGTAATTAAAGCTTTTTTCATTGTACTAAGTTCCTTATTTTAATTATCCGCATCAACCTTATTATTATATAAAGCTATATGTTACGCCCATATTTATCTTCAAACCTAACGATATCATCCTCGCCTAGATAACTTCCAACTTGGACTTCTATTAGCTCCAAGACTGTTTCACCAGGGTTTTCTAAAGCATGAACAACTTCTTTGTCATGATAAGTCGATTCATTAACATTCAAATCATGGAAATTTTCACCATAATGGACTCTTGCCGTCCCTGATACAACCACCCAGTGTTCTGATCTATGATAATGCATTTGGACACTAAGCTTTGCTCCTGGGTTTACAGTGAGTCTTTTCACTTGATATCCATCTCCATTGTCAATTGCATCAAACTTCCCCCATGGACGAAAAACCTCTCGATGAAGTTCCCACTCGCTTCGTGATTTATCTTTTAGCTGTTGAGCTATGACCTTGACATCTTGAACACTTTTTCTATGGGCAACCATTAGAACATCTTTAGTAGAAACAATTACTAGATCGTCAACTCCTATCGCAGCTACCAGCTGGCCATCGGTTCTAATATAAGAATTGTTAGAGTTATGAAGCATGACATCACCATGAACTGAATTTCCCGTAGAGTCCTTACTGCTAATATCCCAAAGAGATGACCAAGAGCCTATATCGCTCCAACCAGCTTCTAGAGGCATAACAACAGCATCTAAAGTTTTTTCCAAAACAGCGTAGTCTACAGATTCACTGGGACATGACTCAAACTTAATCTTATCAACTCTTAGAAAATCTAAGTCAGGTTGTGTATTAGACATTGAGGACTCACAAGCCTCATAGATATCGGGGCGAAAATTCTTTAACTCTTCTAGATATTTACTTGCTTTGAATAGAAACATTCCACTATTCCAGTAATATTTTTTTGATATGACATACTCTTGGGCTAATTCAACAGATGGCTTTTCTACGAATTCATCTACCAAAAAGCCTTTGCCCTTCTCTTTACCTTTTTTTATATATCCATAACCTGTATGTGGTTCATTTGGCACTATCCCAAATGTTACTAACTTTCCTGAGTCTGCCAACGGAATGGCATCATTTACAGCTTTATGAAAAGCATCAGTATCTTGTATTACATGATCAGCAGAGAGCACCAATAACAAAGGATCACCTTCAGCTAAAAATGCAGCAAGAGCTATAGCTGGAGCTGTATTACGTCCTGATGGTTCTAAAATAATAGATCCCAGCTTATCGATTTCACGAAGCTGCTCTGCAACAAAAAATCTATGCTCTTCATTGCATATTGTTATAGATGACTTTATGTCTAAACCTGACAGCCTATCCAATGTAGATTGCAGCATGGTACTTTCACCATTAAGTGATAAAAACTGTTTAGGGTGAGAAGCTCTTGATAAAGGCCAAAGACGAGTGCCTGATCCTCCAGCCATAATAACTGCGCAAATATTCAATTTATACTTCCTTCTTAATTTTAAAAGTTTTTATATTCAAAAAACCTAGGTTTTCTTTCAAAAATTTTATTTTGTAAATAGTAAAAGAATCTAATAAGGTTTCTAGCCATTTACAATTATTTTTAATGAGAACTATCACTGAGAATTCTCTATTAGAGACTTTAAATAATCTTTTATTTTAGGATCCTGAATGCCCATTGCCACATTGGCACCTAAGAAACCCTTCTTGTTACCGCAGTCAAAAGTTGTGGCATCAGTTTCGAAAGCATTTAGGCCATGGCTTTGTATTAATTGATCCAATGCATCAGTGAGCTGAATTTCCCCTCCGATACCGGCAGCAGTATTTTCTAGCAAGGCAAGGACAGAAGGAGGTAATATATAACGACCAAGAACTGCAAGATTAGAGGGAGCATCCTTGGAAGATGGCTTCTCCACTAAACCTTTAAGCTGGATACTCTTAAAAAGCTCTATAGGAGCATTATTCAAATCTGCAATACCATAATTTTCAATACTATCTAGCCCCACGGCCTCAACCATAACCTGGCCAATGCCTGTTTTATTCCAGGCACCTACTAATTGAGAAAAGCTATAGTTTTTGCCTCTTGAGTTTCTATCTAGGACCAAGACGTCTGGGAGCAAAACTGCAAAAGGCTCATTATTTAAAAGATGTTTAGCGCATAGCACAGCATGACCCAGACCCAGAGCATCTCTCTGTCTTATTGAAGTTACCTTAATACCTCTAGGAAGAATATCTTTAACCGTACCAAGGATTGTTTCTTTACCTTTCTTTTCAAGTCTATGTTCTAGTTCATAATGTGCATCAAAATGATTCTCAATAGCCTCTTTACCACTTCGGGTAATTAGAATAATCTCAGTAATACCTCCAGCAATGGCTTCCTTTACAACATGCTCAATAATTGGTCGGTCAAAAACAGGAAGTAATTCCTTAGGTATAGCCTTTGTGGCTGGAAGCATACGGGTTCCAAGACCAGCAACTGGTATGACAGCTTTTTTAATTTGAATAGAGCTCATGTTTTAAATATTTTTGGTAACGTATCTCTTAATTCTTTTTGAAATTAAAATAATGCAAAAGAAGGGATATTATTATTGATGTCATAAAACCTAGAAGGGTTAGCAATATTGATATTGAAGCTCTAGAGGGTTTAGATTTTTTTTCGGGAGCAATGGGTGATGAAATTGCTTTAAATATATAATCTTTATTTGCTTCTGCTAGAGTTAATGTTTGCACCTGACTTTCTACAAGCTTAAAAATAACGACTTTCATTTCAGATAAATTAGTTTTCTGGGCAGTAATATTTAGAAAATCAATAGAGTTTTGAGCTATGCTCTTATCTAGCTCTCTCATATGATTATTGATATTCTGAATAATTAATTTTAACCATCTTTCGGCAATAAAAGGTGAAATATGCTCAATACTTATTGAAATAAAAGAAGTTTTTTTATCTTCTGATATCGTAAGTATTTCTCTATAAATTTCATATGCTTCTTGATAGGAAGGCTTGGATAAAAAAGGTGCTTTATCACTACTTACCCATTCATTATTAGTTTTATTAAATACTTTCAAATCATAATTTAGGACGTTACTAGTTTTAGTCCAATTTTTAGCAGCAACTAGGTTTTCAAATTTAATATTTGGGATAAATTGATCTACAAAGAAATCATAAGATCTTATTCGCTCAATAGCTTCCATAGATTTACTTCCAGAATCTGCTGGCAATCCCAATCCCGCCAACCCAGCTAAGGATGAGTAACCACCCAATTTACTCGATAAAGAATCTTCGGAGCTTGTTGGCGCCAAAAGAGCATTCGATATATATATATTAGGAAGTGACAATGAATAAAGTACAGCAATAATAGCAGCAGAGGTTGTAATGGATGATATTAAAATCTTCTTATTCCAAAGAGCTAAAAAAAGATCTTTAAGATTTATCTCATCATCAAAATTCTGAAGATTTTCTTTATTCATTTGATGTAAATTTATTTATAAATAATGGCTAATATAGATATCCAGTAGTACATTGTACTGAATATATTATATATTTGTTGGGTTTTAAAAGATACTTATAACTAGTAAAAAAAGACATATCGCACTTAAAAAATGATTTAAATACTAGGTTTTAAAGAAGGGAAAATATGGAAAATTAAGTTCTTTTTAAACTTAGAAAATATTTAATCGGTCGTCAAAATTCTGGTAAGTTTAAAACATTTTGCACTGGTACCCGAGGCCGGACTTGAACCGGCACGATATTTCTATCGAGGGATTTTAAGTCCCTTGTGTCTACCAATTCCACCACTCGGGCAAACTTTTAAACAATCATACTTTTCTCTAGCAAATACTCCAATAATTATTGGAGGCTGAAGCCGGAATCGAACCGGCGTTAACGGCTTTGCAGGCCGCTGCATAACCACTCTGCCATCCAGCCAAAAAGGTGACTATTATATATTAAAAATTTTAATATATATGAAAGAATTTTTTATTTATGATTTGATTCTTTTATAGTCAAATAATGGGCCTTTATAAGTTTCTAAGAACCTTAAGATATCATCATGAGGAACGCATAAAAATGCAAATTGAACAGACTCAGGCTTACTTCTGTAAACTTCAATGCCACTTAACTCTAATTTATCTAGTTCAGAGTTTTCTAATAAAGGATCCCATAAGCTAACTTTAATACCGAGAGCTCTAACTGAATTAATTAAATCTTTAACCTTTGTATTTCTGGTATCACTGCAATTTTCTTTGAATGTATATCCTAAAAAAGTAGCATTGAGTGATCTCAAATCAATACTTTCTTTCTTTAAAAATTTTAAAAATAATTCAATCACCCATTGCCCCATTCCGTCGTTTATATCTCTAGCCGTCCTCATTAAATTTGGGGAATAGCCAGCCATAATAGATTTATGCATAAGATAATAAGGATCAATACTTATGCAATGTCCACCAACCAACCCAGGTTTTAACTTCATGAAATTCCATTTAGTGGATGCTGCCTCTATGACCTCATGTGTATCAATACCCAATAATGTATACATTTGATGTAATTCATTGATTAAAGCTATATTTACATCTCGCTGAATATTTTCTGTAACTTTAGAGGCCTCTGCTATTTTTATTGAGGGCGCTATATGAATACCTGCATCAATTATTGATGAATATAAAAAAGCAACCACTTTTAGAGTTTCTGGATTAGAACCAGAGACAACTTTTTTTATTTTTTCTATGGTATTTATCTTGTCCCCAGGAACAATTCTTTCTGGACTGTAGCCAGTAAAAAAATCTTGATTAAAGATTAACCCTGATTTTTCTTCTAAAATTGGTGTGCATATATCATCGGTAACACCTGGGTAAACAGTTGATTCATAGATAACTATAGAATCTTTGCTGATAAAGCTACCAACCAAATCACTAGAACTTATTATAGGGACTAGGTCTGGGGTTTTATCTTTATTAATTGGTGTGGGGACGGTTATTATAAATATATTTCTGTCTTTTAAATCTTCTTTGTTTGAACTTAATTTACAACCTTCGAGAAGATTATTTATCTCAGCAGGGTCCATGTCATTATTTCTATCTATGGAATTTTTAAGTTCTTCAATTCTAGCTTTATTGATATCAAAACCTAAAACATCAAATCCTTTTAATGAGAATCTAGTTGCAAGGGGAAGACCAACGTAACCAAGGCCAATGATACAAATTTTGTAATTACTTTTACTTAGACTCATTATCTGAAAAGGAATTTAGTGTGTAAATTAACCCTGTATATAAAGTAATAAAAAGAGAAATAAATAAAAATATGTCAGCAAAAATAATGAGAAGCATATTATTTATAGCTAGAGCCAGTAAATAAATACTAATAGTAAATAACTGGATTGTTGTTTTAATTTTTGCTAAAAAAGTTACTTTAGTTGCATCGCTTCTATT
>MDTF01002994.1_pt1 | contig 30981 bp, 1 predicted proteins | sample 811191 | NCBI WGS metagenome assembly MDTF01 (sample SAMN05326649, study PRJNA326480) | marine metagenome | isolation source: seawater | place: Southern Ocean | collected 2011 | reverse complement strand
GGAGGAAGAGGAGGAAGAGGAGGAAGTCGAGGAAGTCGAGGAAGTGGAGGTTTTCTTTTTTTTATTTCGATGTTCACGATCACAAATTTCTGCAGCTCTTCTAGCAATTTGCAAAGCTCTTCGTACATCTCCCGTATATTTTGCTACCAATCGTGCACAAATCTCTACTGCTTCTCCTTGAAATACTGCTACATCGGCTAGTCTGGCTTTCATTATTTTTTCAATTTGTTCTACGGTATAACCTTTAAATTTCACTCTTCTCAATCCCATTCTACTACTTATTCGAGGCAACAATCTTTCTGGTAAATTCATTGTATTTGCAATGCCAACAACAACTAATCTAGAATGTGGATACGTAGGCCAATTAAATAAATTGTACAACACTTTTTGTTTTCTTGTCACCATGTAATCTAATTCATCGACCAATACAACGTGTACCAATCGTTTAGAAGAAGGCGTAGCAAAATAATTATCTAGTAATAATGCAGCACGATGATCACTAGCATGTTGTCCAGAAACAGCACGCCACAACAAGGAGTACGTTTCATGAGGACGTTGCAATTTCATGGCATTGATTTCAATGTGTTTGAATGGTGGCAATTGGTGTGCATCGGCTTCTTCCATTAATGTATGTATGACTTCTTTCACTGTAGCTGTTTTACCTGTACCAGGCATACCTTTTTAATTTTTTAACAAAAAGACAAAAGAAAAAAAAGAAAAAATAGAAAAATGTGTTCAAAAAGAAAACAAAAAGAACAAAAGAATTTGGTCAGTAAATTAAAAAAAAAAAACATCCTAAAGTTTTTATAACATTACATAACAAATATTGTATGTATTCTTACCTGCTATGTACAATGCACATCCAAGACCACCGTGTTGTATTCCACCTCGTATAAATTGCATGATTTCTTCTCTTTCTTGTTCACGACAAGGTAATGATTTTGGTACGGCAGATAATTGTAACGCAGCACATGCTTTAGAATATGCTGAAGTTTTTCTTTCTTCTTCATCGTCATCATTCGCATCCGATGACGAAGATGTAGTTTTTTGTCGTTTTGTGGGTCGATTACGTTTGTTGCCAGTACTATTGTTACCATTATTACCATTATTACTGTTACTACTACTGTTACTACTACTACTACTACTACTGGATGTTCCCGGCGATGGTGCTTGTGAATTATTGTAATTATTTTTGTTATTTTTTGGACTGTTTTTATTTTTTTTAGCTTCATTGACTAATATGGAACGATTTCCATACAATTTAGCACGTTGTTCACGAGTCGATTGTTCTAAGATGGGACGCACCATTCCCATTGATGTACGATAAAAACATTGACAGTAAAATAAATCTTCTGGTACGTTACTTGATTTTTCCAACATGTCACGAAATTGATGTGCTGTTTTAACAGAGACTTTACCAGCAATGGTTTCAATGGTATTTTCATCGATGTGATCACTTTCGTACAATTCACGGCCAGCAGGCAACTCAATGACACGTGATCTTCGATTGTTTTTTTTAGTACGACCTGATGCGGAGGAAGAAGAATTGGAGGAAGAGGTGGAGGAGGTGGACGAAGAAGAAGTAGAGAAAGTGGAAGTAAAAGAAGAGGAAGAGGGTGCGACCCTGATACTACAGCCATACGCATTGGTAGGATCATAAAACCAACGTCCTTCAAACCATTTCTCACCGTATTGATCTTCCCACAAAGATTCAATGACTGCAACCCAATAATCCGAAGAATCCGCGACATTTACATACACGCAATCGCCGAGGGAAAAGGTTTCGTTTTCATATTCATATTTTGGATAATATGTATCGGTATCAATCGTACACAAGGAGTTGCCTTGCCAATTGGAAGCATGTGTGTCTTCGTCTTCCTCTGCTTCGTTGTTGTTTTCGTTTTGATCTTCATTGTTCTTGGATGGAGGTGTTGGTATTGATGTTTTTTTCTTTTTAGTGACTTTTTTACTTTTCGAAGGACTTTTTTTAGCTTGCTGCCGTGAACTTCTTCTTTTCGGCATTGCAGATGACTTGAGTTATGCAAACTTGTAAATCTTACAGTGAATATAATGAGTATAGTTTTTGATGAATTTGAATTTTCCCACAAAAGCATTCTGCTGCAGAAGCCAGGGCAGACCCCAAAAAAAATATAGCGCAGCAGAAGGTGAGAATTTGCCTGCACAAAAAAATAAAAAATTAATTCGTGGGTTGTGGGCTCGGGCTCCTCACAGTCGAAAAGTGGATCGGGAAGGCTGCTCAGTAATCACCCAGCAACACTGAAACCACTTGGCAAACTTTTCATAATCAATCACGCAGCAACTTTTAAAAAGATCATGGACCCAAACTATTCAAATTCATCTCTGATTGGATAAAACAACAAAAAATAGCCAGCAAACTACAAACAACACAAACATTTAAACACGTGAAAAGTATACAACAAACATATTTTTGCACCTTTGCCTCTTCAACGTAAAGAGCAAATAAACCCGAGTTTCTAGATCTACAAATAATAATCCTTGTCAGTTGTGTGTCAAGCATTTATATTTATACATCTACCTCCTTTCTATCTCTCACACATTTTTTAAAATACCAAGTTTGAATAATATCTTATCGAAAACATGGTACAATCCACATATTTACAACATTTGATGTTGATGGTCTTCACTGCACTCGTATTAGTGTTTTCGACCGTTCAAAGTCAAGCTGTAGTTCCTGGTCAACCCACTCCGTTGTTAAATCTTCGTACTGGTTCAGAAATTTTAGTAGATATCACACCTCCTTCTACCGATGGTGGTGCAGAAATTACATCTTACGTAGTTGATTGGGATACTCATGCAGGTATTCGTGAAATTCAAACAATTCAGACCTCTGTGTATCTGGAACCCAATGAAATTCAAACTATCACTACAGCTGCGACGCATGTCAACGAAGTTCAAATTGTAGCTACCAAAGCCGATGATGTTAATGAAGTTCAGACTATTTCTTTATCTGTCGAACTTGGAATTACGTTAGGTGGTAGTTTTACAGTAGTCTTTGATGATTCAGCATCGGGTGGTTCTGCACAAGAGTCGGGTTCCATTATGGTGGCTGCTACTGCCACTGGCAGTGCACACATCAGTATGGAAGAAATCATTGAAGCTATGCCCAACGTTGGAGATGTTACAGTCACTAGAAGTGGTGTTGCAGGCCAATACGTATGGACGATTGAATTTGTTGGGAATGAACGAAATATTCCACAACTTAAATTAGGATCCAGTGCATTGACTGGTTCAGGAGCAGATGTAGCATTTGCAACACCAACGGAAGGCAACCAAATTGGTGGTACGTTTGCTTTGACTTTTGATTCCAAAACAACTGAACCTATTGCATACGATGCTTCAGCCGCAGACGTTAAAGCTGCATTAGAAAAACTATCTCCTTCCATAGATACAGTTGATGTCAGTACAACAGTTGCATCCATTGATGCACAGTGGGGCAGAGCATGGTTTGTTACGTTTACATCCAATACCAACACAGGTAACGTAGCTAAACTTGGTGCAGAATTTACCTCTTTGACAGGAACAAATTCTAAAACATTTGTTTGTGCAGATGCTGAATCGGCTGGTGATTGTGCTGCGCATACAGCTTCAGTTTTAGGTAACCAACTTGGTGGAACGTTCACTTTGACTGACTCAGGTGGCAACGCTGCAACAATTAACCATGATTCTTCCGTAACTGATTTTAAAACAGCAATCGAAGCCTTGGCAGGAATTAGTACTGTCAGTGTATCTCGTTCCGATGTTGATATTAATGGTGGTTACGTATGGACCGTAGGTTACACTGGATTTTCCGGTGATGCTTTTGATCTTGTCAGTGACGTTACATCATTAACAGGAACTGGTGCGAGTGCAACAGTCGTTGAAGTAGAAAAGGGTACTCTCAAAGAACAACAAACGGTTCGTCTTAGTGGTACAAAAGCTTTCACATTAGGTTTTGGTGCTGCATCTACTGTACAAATTCCATTTCCAAGTTCAACAATTTGTGATACATTAATTTCAACTACCGACGCTAAATTAGAACTTCTTGCTGCAATAGATTCTGTAACTGTGACTTGTGCGCAAGTAACTGGTGAGTACGAACTTGTAATTACGTTTGACACCGCAGCAGGATCATTGAGTTTACTTGCCGTAACATTTGACGATTCTAGTACTGCTAATGCTGTTCGAACTGTTACAGCAACAAGTACTGTTTTAGGTGGTGAAATGACAATTTCGTTCATGGGACAAAGAACTGGATATTTAAATCCATTAACTTTATCAGCAGCATCTATGAAAGAAGCTTTAGAAGGTTTGACAACGATAGGCACCGTAGATGTTACTCGTTCAACTGTAGACGAAAATGGTGGTTATACATGGAGCGTTACTTTCTTAACTGAAATGGGTGATGTTCCTAGTATGACGACAGATGTACTTGCACTTACCGGTACTGCTAAACGTGCGGTCGTTGCTGAAGCTACTGCAGGTACGGAACCACCATTTAATGGTGCTCTTGATGGAACCCTTCTTCCTTTAGGTTCAGCCACAGCATCTGCACAAACGGCAGAATATGTCATCACTGGTTTGCGCCAGGGTGTCGAATATTATGTACGTACGTCAGCACGTAATTTAGTAGGTACTGGTAATCCAGGCTTTAGTGTTCCAAGATATCTTGCACCACTTGCGCTTCCTCCATCACCACCAATTGCAGTCAATTTGTCAGTAGTTGATGGATATTCTTTAAATGTTAGTTGGGCAGCTCCACAATTACCAGGTGGACACTCAATTGATAAATACCGTGTAGAAATTGATGCACAAGCTTTAATCCCAGAGGTACAAGCTGTACAAGTCAAATCTACACCGGTGAATGAAGTCAAAGAAATCACTACAACCGGTACAGATGTCAACGAAGTTCAAATTGTTAAAGTCATTGGGACTGGTGATGGATCAACAGTTGTTGAAATCCAACGTGTTAATTGTGATGCTTCAGGTGGTACCATTAGATTTACATTCAATGGCAAACAAACTGCACCAATCGCTTACAACGCTGCACTTGCTGATGTGCAAACAGCTTTACAAGCTTTATCTACAATCAGTTCGGTGACCGTAGCTGTTGCAACCGGCGGAACTCAAACAGTTCTTTGTCGTCCACCAGCTGCTGGACCTGTCTTACCAGAAGATATTGAATTTACTTTTAATTCACACATCGGAGATGCACCAATGATGGTAGCAGATGTCACTGCGTTGACCGGCAATAAAATTGTTGCGATCACTCAAAACACACAAGGTAAAGCAGATGCTGCTGGTACTTTTCGTTTGTCGTTTGGTGGTGGAGCATTATCGGATCCAATTTCAGTATCGGCAACCGATGTTCAATTTGCTGCTGCAATCAATGCTGCAACCGTATTACCTGCCAGTGGTTACACCGTAACTCGAACTGGTCCAACTACAGGCAATTTATACACCTACGCCATTGAGTTGACTGATGTTACACTTCAAGGTGATGTTCAAGTTAATCTTGAAGTTGATGCAACTTCTTTAGCTGTTACAGGAAACGGTGTAGATGTCGTCGTATGTGTAGACGGTGATAATTCATCTCCGTGTGCTGGTTCTTCAGTGCGTGGTAATACAATGGGTGGTACATATACATTATCCATGTTGGGACATACAACTGCTCCCATCTCTGCAAATGCTGCTGCCAGTACTGTCAAAGCTGCTATTGATGCACTTCCAAATGTAGGGACTGTATCCGTGGTTCGTGCTGCGCAAGCAGACACCGCTAATGCTTACGGACGTACATGGACTGTAACATTTACTTCTATGCCAGCCTCTTTTCCAAAAGGATCTGGCAATGTAGCAACAATGACAGTTGATGCAAGTGGCATGACCGGAGCGGGTGCCTCTGCCTCTGTTGCAACTACCGCTCAAGGATCAACACCTCTTGGTGGAACGTTTACACTTAGTTTCGATTCAGACGGTACGGGATCATCAACATTTACTACTCAACCAATTCCAACTACAGCATCTGCTTCTCTTGTGAAAGAGGAGCTTGAAAAACTTCAGAACATAGGACGACTTTCCGTATCTAGAGTTATCGATGGTTATTTGGGCTATACATGGCGTGTAACGTTTGCGGGATGCCGCACTCGTTCATCCAATGATGCTACTGTTTGTAACGTTGGTGATCTACGTCCACTTACAATCGATTTTAGTTCATTGACTGGTAATGTTGCAGCTGGTGAAGTCACTCAAGTCACTCAAGGTACAGGAAATAGTGGTTCTGCCACTCTTCACCCTTCCGCTCACTACTTGTCTGCTGATGTCACCGATCTTTCTGGCAGCAATGGAAATTATGTGTATACCTTAGGATCACTTCAAGCAGGATTAACCTATTACGTTCGTGTTTCTGCTCATAATGCCTGTTTTAATTCTTGTCCTGGATGTTGCGGATGGAGTCTTCCACAAGTCACCTACCCATTGTACCAAATCCCTGCTAACCAAATTCCTGGACCACCACCAGCACCACGTCTAGTCAACTCTTCTGCTACTGCAATCTCTGTATCTTGGGGAGCACCACGTATTAACGGTGGTGCCGTTGTCACTGGTTATCAATTATGGATGGATGACTGGCAAGGTGGTGGGTTTGATTTAATTTACCATGGGCCTGATCGTCCAGAAGATTTAGTTTATTCCACCTCTGCACTTCGTAATTTAGATCCACAACGTCAATATCGTTTCAAAGTTCGTGCACTTAATACTATTGGATACGGTGAATTTTCTTCGGTATCAACATATTCAGCCAGAAACCCAATCGCACCAATTCGAACAACACTTGCAGCACCAATTCGTGATGCTTATACTCATGATGGTTTACAAACCAGTGGATCAGATGCCAGTGTAGCGTTACGTTGGTCGCATCCTGTTGATAACGGTGGTGAATCTGTCGTTCAATACAAAGTATATATGGATGATGGTAATGGTGGTGCTTTTGCAGCATCTTCTATATCTGGAACTACTGAAATACAAAAAATTGTAGACAACGGAGCAACAGGTGGAACATTTACAATTTCTCACCTTGGTGTCACTTCAGGTGCCATCACTTTAGCTACTGGATCTGACACAGACGTTAAATCTGCATTAGAGGGCATGATGGATGCCAGATTTACACCTTCAAGACAATTGTTTCCACATGTTGAAATTACTCGTTCTGGTTCTGCAAGTTCATATGAATGGACTGTGACATTTGTTCGTCCATCCGGTAACGTCCCAACACTTACACTTAACACAGCAGGTGTTACCGGTACACTTCCAACAGTTACTGTTCTAGCGGAAGGAGCAGGTACTCCAGATATTCAAGAAATAACTACTACTGGTACTGGTGTTGTCTATTTACATCTTCCATCTTTACATGGTCATTTTACTACGACTCAATTAAATCTTGGTTCTTTCAATGCAAATGATGCGGTTGCAGCCACTGCTTTGAAAACCGTGTTAGATACTTATATTTCAACGGTAGCCGAAACTCTTGATACCTCGCTTGACTGCAATTCCGCAGTATGTGGAACAGTGGATGTCTGGGCTATTACAACTGCAGCAAATACACGTAAATATACAATTAAGTTTAACAATTTATACTATCCATTTCAACAAGAAGGTTTCGAAGGTTCGATTACTTTGTTGGCAACCACAGGAGCAACAACATGTCAAACTGACATTGTTCGTGTACAACACGGTGCTTTGGTACATCAAGTGGGTGGTCTTACGGATGGAAGACCTTACCGTTTTTACGTTTCAGCGTACAATCGTCAAGGAGGTAATGCTGTAGATTCACCAATTCGTTCAATTATTGCAGCCACTGTTCCAGAAGAAGCGCCAAGTCAACCAGTGATAGACGACGTTGATACCAATTCAATTGAATTATCATGGAGTCTTCCACCTGGTCACCCAAATCCAAGTGGTTCTCCAATCACAGGTTACAAAGTGTACCAATATGCTGGAGTTGCCATGAACTCACCTTCTGATCCACTTCCTGTCAAACAAGAAATTCAACAAATTTATACAATTCTTGATGCACCAACATCAGAAGTTCAAGAAATTTTGACTGGAACATCGGCAGGTACGGTAGGTGGTACTTTTAAAATTTCATACAAAAATGAAGAATCGGCATCAATCACACACGGTAGTACATTGGAAGCAACCATCGTCAATGCTATTACTGGTTTGTCTACATACAATCCACCAGAAGGAACTCCAGCTATCGTTGTAGTTGAAACTGCAGTTGCAAACGGTGGTTATAAATGGACTGTTCAATTCCCAAGTGAAGTAGGCGACGTCGAACAATTAGTCGTTTCATATGCATCAGCTGGTGCTACGTTAACTCCTTCAGCAACGGTATCTGCAGCAGTAACCACTACTGCCACGGGAAAAGCACCTCTTTCGGGTGATTTCTCTGTTCTGTACAATGGTTATGCCGGTCTTGAAGAGACCCCACACCTTCGTCATGATGCAACAGCATTAGAAATGAAACGTGCTTTAGAAAATCTTGAAGGTGTTGGTGTGGTTGATGTTTCGTCATCAGTCTACAACACACATGGAAGAGAATGGACAGTGACATTTCTTACTGAAGTCTCTGATCTTCCAATTATGACGACCAAATCAGGCCGTTTAGGAGGATCTCGTCCATTTGCGATGGTTCGTGAACTGCAAGCAGGTTCGCAAGCTACTTTAGTCTACGATGGAAGTACTGATCCAACAACCAAAACATACACTGCTATTGATCTTATTACTGACCAATCGTACGGTTTCAAAGTTGTGCCTGTCAATGTTGTTGGCGACGGTATTCCTACTATTTCCACTACCATTGTAGTAGCACGTGCTGGTGCCAGTGCTCCACACACAACGTTAACTGGATCAGCATTGACTCAAGGTGTAGCTGGTGTTGTTTATGAACGTCAAGCATTATTTGTTGAAGGTGCAGCTTCGTTATCTGGTACTTTCCAAGTTCAAATTGGTTCCAATGGTGGTATCTCGGGCCAAATTGCATACAACGCAGACGAAGCAACCTTGGCAGCAGCCATTGAAGGTCTTACTTACTACGATACCGACCGTGTGACACATTTACAAGGAATTACGTACACTACGGTTGGCGATGAAGCAAGTTCAACGGGTACGACTACGAAAACTGTAGGTGCACTTCAAGTCACACGTATGGATACACCAACGAGTGGAAAGGTTGGTTACCGCTGGATCATTACTTTCAGTGCTGATTCAGATCGCGGTGATGTTCCGTTGATTGTCACCACCGTTGGTACAGTCAATGATGGTTCAAATACAGCAACCGTAACATCAGAAGAATTTGTTGAAGGTCAAGCTAATACATTTACAATTGAACCCAAAAAAGCAAGTGGTGTAGTTGTCAAAGATGTAGATGCCGCTTCTGGATTTGCTGGAGAAGATGTTTTCTTTACTGAATTATGGAATTCCCCAGTTGGACAAAACAACGGTTCACATGCTTGGTCTTCCGATGGTGGTGTAGCTTCCTACAATCCAGTTATATATGAAATTCAACAGATTAAAACTTCTGTCACAAGTGGTAGTCTTGCAGGTTCGTTTAAAGTTCAATTTGATACAACTTCACGCATAGGTGGTTCTGTTGAGTTATCTGAATTAATCACACACGATGCAACTGCACTAGCGGTGAAACAGAAACTGGAACTTTTGCCTAATGTTGGTTTTGTTGACGTTGGTAAAACACAATATGGAAGTAATTCAGATGCAACCTACAAATGGTTGGTCACTTTCAAATCACTTTTAGGTAATGCTCCGTTAATGACGACAACTACTGAAACTTGGAGTTCCGGTGTTGGTGGTGCTAGCATAGTAGAAAATATACAGCAAGGTATGACTGAGATTCAAACAGTAACAACTGCTGCAGAAGATGCATATGAACGTGAAGTTCAACACGTTACAACAACAGCAGATGCAGGACAAACTGTAGCTGGAACCTTTACTTTGACATACAATAACATTGCTACTGGTGCTCTTCAAGCAACCGCTAGTGCAACAGATCTCAAAACAGCTCTTGAATTACTTCCTGATATCTCAGAAGTCAACGTCGAGCGACATGCTGTCAATGCTGGTGTAACCGATGATTTCGTTTGGCGTGTAACATTTGTTGATCCTGTCGGAGATGCATTAACATTGGTTGCTGCAAGCTCTCTTTCTGGAACAAATGCTGCAGTTGGCGTAACAGAAATCAAAAAAGGTTTCGCTCCGTTAGGAGGAACATATATCTTGAACTACAAAGGTGAAACTACGGACAACATTGCATTTGCTGCTTCTGCGGTTGAAGTCAAAACCCGACTTGAAGCGTTGTCAACAATTGGTACGGTAGATGTACAACGTGTTGATTTAGGCAATGGACATCGTTGGACAGTTACATTTTTATCAAATCTTGGAAATATTGCAATGATGGGATCCGAGAAAGTAGCGGAAGAAACCCAAGTCATTACTATTAGCGGTGGTAATCCAACTCCTGTTGGTGGTAGTTACACACTTGCATTTGCAGGTGCAATCACCGCAGATATTGCGTACGATGCCTCTGCATCCACTGTTAAAGCATCTCTTGAAGCGCTTCCAACTATTGGAACCGTAACTGTTTACAGAAGTGGTCCAGTTGGAAATGGACAATACACATGGACAGTTATTTTCCGTACTGAACGAGGCAATTTAGCAATGATGGTACCAAATGGTGCCAAACTTACAGGAACTTTACCTAATTCTCCAACATTAATGATTGCTGTGACTGAGACGCAAGCAGGAGACGCTGCTTCGCTTACTGGTGTCATTCCGCAACTAACTGTTCGTGAGAAAATTCCAGGTCGACCAAGTTACACTGGTCAATATCAACCAGTAGAAATTGGACAATACACTCTTGCTGTTCGTAAACTTACACAAGGTGGTCTTCGTGGAAGATATTATGACAACCAATACTTTTTACAGACTCCAGTTATTTCAAGAGTTGATTCTCAAATTGATTTTAATTGGGGAACTGGTTTGATTACCTCGTACGCCAAAGATTACGTAACAGTGCGTTGGGCTGGTAAAATTAAAGCACCAACAACTGAGACATACACATTATTTCTTATGGCTGATGACGGTGTACGTTTGTATATCGATCATGTACTTAAAGTAGATACATGGACACCAAGTGCCATTGATAGTGTCACTGAACACAAGTTCACGGTTGCTTTAACAAAAGATCAATTTCATGATATTCGTATTGACTACAAAGAAACAACTGGTGCCGCAATGGTGCGTTTGCAGTGGCAGTCTCTTACACAAAAGAAACAAGCTATTCCTTCCAAAAATTTGTTTTATGCTGATTTCGTTGCAGGTATGCCTACTGAAATTTCAGTCTCACCTGGTGCTGCTGATTTTCCTTACACAAGTGCTGCAGGGCAAGGTCTTGTTTCTGGAGTTGCCGGAACACCTACTTCGTTTGTCATTCAAGCCAGAGATGCCAGTGGTAATAATAAAACTGAAGGTCTTGATGTTTTTGATGTTACAGTCTCTGGTTCTGGAAGTAATAGTGCTACAAAACAAAAATTAACCGTTACACCTGAATACATTGGTGCAGGAAGATACATGTGTAGATATACACCTACAGTAAGTGGATCGTATACTGTAGATGTCAAAATGGGTGGCATGGATATCTATTGTGGCAATGGGGTTGGCAGTAAATGTTCACCATTTACTGTCCCAGTCACTTCCGGGGATACTTCTCATGAAACATCCGATGCTAATGGACAGGGTCTTACGGATGCTGTTGTTGGTGTTGTTGCAACATTTACAATTCAAGCAAGAGATACATATGCTAATCTACGTGAAACTGGTGGAGATGTTTTTGACGTCACCTTAACACATAGCGGAAACGGACCAAATAATGCTGATGTCGGTGTGCAAACAGACGTTCAACACAAAGGTGTCTTGGAGGACAAAGGTGACGGAACATACGTAGTGACGTATACAGTTCAATTGGAAGGATTTTATCAAGTTCATGTACGTCTTGGTGGTCAATTAATTCTTACTGCTGGCGATTATGTTGTTCCAGTAGTTCGTGCTGTACAATGGGACTTTTACGCACCAACATCTGTTGCAAGTGGACCTGGATTAGCCAATGCTATTGATCACATTCAGACCAGCTTTACAATCAATGCGAAAGATGCTTTCAGTAATGATCGTCTTGGTCATCGTACACCTGTTGGTCTTGGATCTGGTTTAGGTAACGACGATTACTTTTTAGTTGAAGTAGTCGGACCCTCTGATTACAGAGTGTTAACATCGTCAGCTATTCAGAAATTGGACACGACATCTGCTGCTGCTGTCAGTGGTACATTCACAGTCACTTCGGATGGGAAAACAACTCCAGCCATGCCATTTGATATTGACGCTGCTTCAATGGAAGCTGTTCTTGAAACACTTCACTCACCAATGAGAACGGTACGTGTATCCAGATCATCGGCACCAGATGCCAATGGTGCATATGACTGGACCGTCACGTTCACTTCTCATTTAGATAAATGGGCACCTTCCAAATTAACAGTTACTGACACTGGACTTACTGGTGCCACAGTAGCTGTTGTTACAGAAGCTGTGGATGCATTTTATCCAGTTAGATATACCGTATGGAAAAAAGGAAATTATCAAATTCATATCACAACTAATGGTGTGCATATTAAAGACTCTCCGTTTACTATGGTAGTAGCTGACGGAGTTGTAGAACCATCGTCGTCGTTCGTTACAGGACAAGGACTTGTTTCTGGGGTTGTTGGTGACGCATTTAATTTTCAACTTCAAGCAGTTGATAATCGAATTCATGAAATTCAAACAATTCAAACTTCAGCTGTAGTTATTCCTGAAGTAGCAGCAATTCAAAGTGTTGCATGTACATTGGGAGCCGGTACATTCACTTTGACTTTCCGCGAAGCCACAGCAACAATCAATTTCAATGATGCTCAAAGTGCAATTCAAACAGCTCTTCAAGCTCTTCCAGACATGGGTGCTGTCACAGTCGAAATGGATGGAACACAAGCTACCGCATGTGCTGCTGCTACTCCTGCACCATTTTTAATTACCTTTACCGGGGTTACTGGACCTTTACCAACTTTGACTCCAGATGGAGGCAATACCGTTGTTACTACAACAACAGCAGGTGAAACATCATCGCGTCAAGAAATTCAAACTATTGTTTGTACTGCTACATCTGGTAACTTTAAATTGACGCATGCTGGAACAGAAATTACAGTTGCATTCAATGCTGATTTTACTACTTTGAAAAATGCTATCGAAGCAATCTCAACAAAATCAACAGTCGTAGTAGCTGATATTACATCTGCTGTTACTACAATTTGCGACGCAGCGTCAGTGGGTGTTCGTGTAACATTCACTGGATTGACTGGTGATGTAAACGAAATGACTGTTACGCAAGATACATTAGCTGGTGGTACGGTAACAGTATCAGAACTGGTCAAAGGTGTTTTCCCAACTTGGGGATCTTTTAAATTATCGTATCACGATCAAATGACTGCAGCTATTCCTCACGATGCTACTCCTGTTGAAATGAAAGCAGCGTTAGAAAACCTTCAAAATGTTGGCGGTGTCTCTGTATCTTCGTTTGGTTTGGGATTAGACGCAAACAATCTTCCAACTCAATTCATTTGGGCTGTTACTTTTGATTCTTCAGCACATCCAACAAATTTCGGAGATTTAAGTATGCTGTCGTGGCAAGAGGGTCACAGCTCTTTGAATCATTTGTCTTCTCCAACTATCGCACAGTTCAAACCTATTGTTCTTGTTACAGAAACACAGCCTGGAAGTAGCGGAAACACTCGCGAAGATGCGACTGATTTAACCAATATTGGTGTGCTTTTGACACATAAAACTGTTGCAGCTACTACTATTGGTGATTACGAAATTCAAGGTGTTACGTGTACTGCAACTGCCGGTACATTTACAATGAGTTTTACGCGATACTCTCATACGTCTTCAACCGATCCTAATCATATTAATACCATTACCAATCCTGTAGATCAAACTGAAATGATGCGTCTTAAAGAAGGCGGCAACGATCCAGATCGAACTCATGCTGCAAATGCCTATGCTGTAACGGCAACATCTGGAACCATTGATTTCGATGAAGCTGACTTTGCTTCGGTTCAAACAGCACTTCGTGCAATGAATACGCTTGGTAGTTCTGCAGTAACAGTTAATGCCAATGGACAAGGTACTGTCTGTTCCGGTGGCGAATGGTTGATTACATTTGATAGATCGTATGGTGATGCTGCCATGTTTGTTCCGTCTGATATCGTTGCAACTGGAGAATCTGTAGACATGCGTGAAGTTCAAAAAGGTGGTGTATCTGTCGTATATACAGGTGGTGAATCAGGTCTTTTCAATTTATCTTACACACCAACCTTGAAAGGTCAATATGACATTGTCGTTACCATTGGTGGAGTCAATGTACAAACAGATCTATCTGCTGGTGTGTGGACATACCCCGCTGTATCCAGTGGACCTCACTCAACACAGACATCTGAACTTCACGCAGTAGAAGGTACTTTCGAATACTTTACTATTCAAGCTTTCGATCGTTTTATGAATGAACTTGATACTGGTCTTGCAGCTTCCGATGCATTTACAGTTTCTCTTGTAGGCACAGCCGATCTTCGTACAACTGCTCTGAATTCGCAAGCAGTCAATGTTCCAATCAGTATTACATCCGATTCACCTAACTCGGACGGTAGGTACTTTGTTTCCTACCATCCTAAAACAGCTGGTAATTATACTTTATCAATCAAACAAAAAGCTGCGGGTGGTCTTTTAGCAACGTATTATCGCAACGATGATTTAACTAAACCAGTCTCAGGCATTGGTAATTTGTCACATTGTCCAACTTCACTTTCAACCTGTGATTCTACTCAACTTGACCGTGTGATTGCTTTTGATTGGTCCAATGCACGTCCAATGCTAACCATTCCTACTGGAAGTGCTGCATTTCCAAATGATTTTTTCAGTGTTAAATGGGAAGGTCAAATTTTAGCACCATCCACCGGTACCTATACATTTTACACATTGGCCAATGATGGTGCTCGAATTTATTTGAATGGCAACACATTGATTGATGCATGGACCAGTAATACTGACTATGTCAATGCTACTGTTGATATGGTTGCTGGAGAATATTACACGTTTGAAATGCATTACCGTGAACTTGCTCAAAAAGCAGATGTTAAACTTGAATGGAGTACACCAACCGACAGTACACGTACCATCGTTCCTGCGACTGCATTCTTTCATTCACGTCACTTGACTGGCTCACCTATGACAGTTGTTATCTACCCAGGTCCAATTGATTCAGTTACAACCAACACAACTGGACCAGGCCTCACCAATGGTGAAGCTTTAACTCCAACTTCGTTTACTATTCAAGCACGGGATACGGAAGCCAATTACCGTTACAATGATGGTACCGATACTTTCAACATGTTACTTGAAGGTATTGGTGATTGGGCTGGAGCAGGGCGTACCGATGAAGTTGTCAGTGGAACCGCAATTACAATTCCAATAGTTCAAACTCCAGTCAATTGGACACAAATCTGTTCAGCCTGTGCACAAGCTACACACAATACTTACGTTTTGACGACCTCGGCCGATCTCAGATGTCCAAATGGACCTTCAAATTCTTGTATTGAACGTGGAGAAGATTTAATTATTGGAGGTGAGACTTTCCAAGTGCATGCTACGAATGAATTTACTGCGACTTCTGTTCCATTGAGCCATGTGTACGTTGGACCAACAACGGGGACAGCTGAACCAGTCTACAAAGCTGGTGTCACAACAGGACAACATTTGGTAGAATATACACCAAAAGTTCGTGGTACATATAAATTAGAAATTCGTGTGCCAGCAACCGAAGAAGTACAATATGTATCCACAGAAGCCACCGCTAGTTTAGGTGGTTCATTCGCTTTGTCTTATGGTGGTGAACAAACAACAGATATTGCATTTGATGCTACTGCAAACGCGGTTGAATTAGCATTAGAAGATCTATCTACCATTTCATTAGGTGTTACTGTTACACAATCCGGTGCTGCAGGATCAAACGGAGAACGAACGTGGCATATTACATTCACGCAAGTTACAGGACGTGATCAAGACAGCATCTTACAGATTCTTACGAATGGATATTTACTTACCGGCAACGCAGCTAAAGTAAAAGCCGGTGTTGTGGTCGATGGAGTAACCGAAAAACATATTGTTGGTTCTCCATTCACAGTTTTAGTTGCACCAGAAATGACTGATCCAGCACGTACAATTGCATACGGTGAAGGTTTAGTTCATGGAGAAGCTGGTGTTGAATCTAGTTTTATTATTCAAAGTAAAGATTCCTGGGGAAATAATCGTTGGGAAAACCAAACACAAGATATTTTTTCTGTGCGAATTTACCAACCAAGTGTTTCACCTTTAGTAGCATCACAATCTCCTCATTTTGCTGAGCAAAAATGGGACGCAGCAACTGGCCAACGGTACTATGTTAACAGCAAGACTGGTGAAGTTCAATGGGAAAAACCAATGGTACCAACTATTTTTGGTACTGTGACATATCTTTCAGAGGGTACATATCAAGTCAAATACACACCGGAAATTAAAGGTACATATACAGTTGCAGTAACTATGGCACAAATTCATGAAGTTCAGACTGTTCAAACATCTTTTGGTTCAACAACTGGACGTGGCGGAACTTTCTTTTTGTCGCAAACATACAGTGGTGTCTTATCTAAAACCGAAAATTTGGCATGGGATGCTTCAGCTGAAGCTGTCCAAACGGCCTTACTTGCGTTACCGTCTATCACTGAAGTTGAAGTCACTCGCATACACAAACATGAAGCTTCACCATTCATTTATGCCGTAACATTCAGCAAATTTGTTGGTGATATGCCACCTTTGGTAGCGGATTATGCTAATCTTGTTGGAACCACACCTTCTGTTCAAGTAGTAGAAACTTCAAAAGGAAAAAGTGCACATATTGATACTACTCGACGACCAATTCGCAATGAAGTACAACGTGTACATTTAAATGCAGCGGATCAAGTACCAACTGGTACATTTACTTTGCAATTCCGTGGTCATACTACCACAGTCCTTCAATCGACCGCTTCCGCACAAGACGTCAAAGTCGCTTTAGAAGCTCTTGAAGTTGTTGGACAAGTGGCAGTAACCAAAGCAACATCGGGTAATGACATTGATTACGATATTGAATTTGTACCACAAGGTCCATTAGAAAACATCAACACCATTGCTATTAGTCAAATTGCTACTTCTGCTTTATCTCTTGCTACTGTGACACATGCTGACACAACTACTATTGGTCTTACTGCTGGTGATACTGTTGAAATTACCAGTTTCGTTAACAATGCATGGGCTAATGGTATCTGGACAGTTGTTGGATCACCAACCAGAACGTCATTTCAATTTTCAGCCGTTGAAGGTGGAAGAATTACACCAGGAAGTTCTTCTACGTATACTGAAGCAGGATCAGCAAATAAAAATCTGCAAGGACATTACTTGGTAACTGCTGAAGAACTCTTTGGTAACATGCCTATGATGACTTTGAACAATGCTAATTTAGTTGGAACAGATGCGCAAGCAAATTCCATTGTAACAACAACAACGGAAGGTCTTAGTCCTTTTGAAGCCTACCACACGTACACTTCAGTCAGTTCAAAACACAGTACAGCATACGATGCTAGCCCAGCACGTCACCACACTGGTTTATCTACGGGTGTTTACCAAAACAAGACATACTTTACAGTACAAGCACGTGATCGATTTTCTAATACTATTACAGAAGGACCAATTCGTGAGGTTCAAATTTTAACTGTGCTTGCAAATGGAGGAACCTTTACGTTAGGTTTCATGGATGGTACCGGTGTCGGCATTTCAACACAACCTATTTCTTACACTGCATCGCAAGCTCAATTGGAAACTGCTCTTGAAGCACTTCCACTTGCTGGTGATACTACAGTTGTTCGTACTACAATTGCAAATGGATTTCAATATTCAATTACTTTTGAAGCCAAACAAGGTGATGTACCAGCTTTGACAATTGATGATAGTTTACTCACATCTTCCAGTGTGACTCCATCGGGTGCCATTACTAATTGTGATTGGTATTACAAACAAACTATTACAACTGGTGCAGAAACAGGTTCAAGCACTATTGCTGGTACTTTCTATGTCAAATACAATGGTGTCAAAACTACTGATTTGGCACACGATATCTCAGCAGCCGATATGAAAATAGCACTTGAACTTTTACCAGATATTTACACCGTAATAGTTACACGTAGCGTTGCTGATGCTGAAGAAGGTCACTCGTGGATTGTGTCGTTGACTGCTGTTGATGGAATTCGTTCCAAGTTATTTGCTGAAAGTCACTTGTTGGCAGGTACTCAAGTTACAACTGCTGTCGATTTCACTTGTGATGGTACTTCCAAAGCAGGACGTGAAAGTGAGAATTTTGTTGTCACTTTGACTGGACAAGAAGCTTCATCTGTTTTAGGACAAGTGAATACTGTTCTTGGTGATGCTAACTATATTGAAACATCCGACACAGGTTTGTATGAAATTTCATACATTTCCCCTGCTGTTGGTACTTACAAAATGGATGTTGCAATGGCATCAAGAGGAGGTTTAATGGGTTCGTACTATACAAATCGATGGTTATATGGTAGTGCAGCCGAAACAAGAGTTGATACAGTCATTGATTTTGATTTCAAAGATTCATTTATTACGACTACTGGTAAAGATTATATTTCAGCACGTTGGATTGGATACATTCAAGTACCATACAATGAAACGTTTACATTCTATGCTCAAGCTAATGATGGTGCCAAATTATTCATTAACGATGTATTAATTATTGATCAATTTGATTCCATGGTTAACGAAACTACTACAAATGTTGTAGCAGCAACTTCTGATCGCAGTGAATACGTTGAATACACTGGTACAACAGGAACACCATTAATGGCTGGGCGTCTATATTCAATCAAACTGGAGTACCGTGAAAATACTGGCAATGCACAAATTCGTTTGATGTGGTCCAGTGCTAATCAACAGAAAGGGGTTGTTCCAACAACACGTTTGTTTCATGCCACTACCGCTATTGTAAGCAGCCCTTTTACTGTTAACCCAGTCGGTATTATTCCAACGACGACAATTAACGAAGCGGTCACTATTGCATCTTCAACGTCTCTTCAAATTGCGTTTGATACACCGATTAACACTGGTGGTGAATCCGTCACGAAATACAAAGTTGAATGGTACGAAACATGGGGAAATACTCCAGTTCAATCTATTGTTCTCAAAGGCGCAACAGCTGGTACATTTACTGTTGCATACAACTCAGAAATTACTCCTCCGTTACCTTTTGATATCGAATCATGGACATTAGAATACGAACTTGAACGTCTTTCAAACATTCGCGATGTTTCTGTGACTACAAATCCCTCTGATTGTACAATTGCCAGTGGTTCCCATATTTTTATGGTTGAATTTCATGCTTATCCAGGAGCTTTGCCTCACAACTTAATCGTTGACGACACAGCTCTTCTACCATCTAGTGCAGCCGCTGCCATTTGCGATACAGCAGGAAGTGCTCTTGCCACACCTGGATCGGCAGCAATTGCGTGTCCAGTTGCAGCCGACTGTGGTGCTTCTCCTATTGCCCGAGACGGTACTGCACCTTCGTTGTACAATTCAGCAGAACGCACATTTGCTTCTTTTGGTGTCAATGTTCACGACACACACAAATGGAATATTACTAGTTTAACAGATGGACAAATGTATAATGTTCGTGTTTCGGCATACAATAGTTTAGGTTACAGTGTCCCATCCAAACCAGTCAACGAAATGCCACGTGATGTGCCTGATGCACCTGCTTCTGCTAATGTATTACTAATTGCTAGTTCTTCAACTTCGCTTAAAACGTACTGGACAATTCCACCTGCTGATAATGGTGCTTTAACTACTCATTACAAAGTTCAATGGGATACCACAGCTCACTTTAATAGTACTGAGTTACGTGAATTCGAAGCAACCAAAGAAACATTTGACTCGCATCTTTTAGCAGCAGGCAATTACGAATACATTATGACTGCTTTAACAAAAGGTACATCATACTGGGTTCGTATTATGTCGAAAAATACTGAAGGATACAGTGTACCCAGACCAACTACGCCTTTATCTGAAATTCCAAGAAGACAACCAGATGAAATTGTGTATGGTGGTGTTACTGTTGCAACGTTACCAGCAGATGGAACTGCCACGGTTACTGACTCATCCAGCAACTTGTTGGTATCGTGGGAAAAAGCATCCGACTTTCATGGTGATGCAGTTACCTCTTACAAACTTGAATGGTGGGATGCTGTTGGTACTCATGAAATCCAAAAAATTAAAACTTCTGCAGCAGGTCCGATCACTGGTACTTTTACAGTCGAATTTGATGGAGAAAGTACAGATAATTTATTATGGAACATTGATGCTACTGGTATGACCGCAGCTCTTGATACATTGACTACTATTCAACATGTTGAAGTCGAACGCTCGGCTTTGATGTCAAATGGATATGAATGGACTGTAACATTTTTAGGTGATACTGGCAATCTTGATAATCAAGTTATTATTGATGGTACTGGTCTTTCAGGCACATCTGTCGTTCTCGCTCCATCAACTGTTACACAAGGCACCAACTACGGTAACCATGGCACATATATTTTGGATCCTGCAGAGTTGACTCCACCATACCGTTACACAATTACTGGTCTAACAGCTGGTACACCATATTGGACACGAGTTTCAGCACTCAATAATCGTGGACACGGACGATTCACATCATCTTTACCAATTTCTGTTGCACCACCAAAACAAAAACCAGATCTACCAACCGCTACTCAACTTGCAGTTCACTCTGCAACCAGTTTGAAAGTTTTTTGGGAAGCTCCAGTCAGTGATGGTGGAGATCCAGTTACCAACTACAAAATTGAATGGGACACTTTAGCAACATTTACTTCTGGTGCGGATTCACACCCATTAGGAACAGCTGATGTTCCAGTCTCCGTTGGTGATTGTTCACCACTTCCATGTGACCACACCATCTCTTCGTTGACACAAGGCCAAGCATACTACGTCCGTGTCTATTCCTACAATACATATGGTTTTTCTGACAAAGCATCGACCACATCTCCTACGTCTGAGATTCCACGCACACGTGCTTTACCTCCAACCAAAATTAATGTAGAACCATCCAGTGAAGAAAGTCTTTTAGTATCTTTCGATGCTAGTCCAGATAGTGGTGGTGCCCCAGTCACCAAATATTTGATTGAATGGGATGCTGTCCATGAAGCTGGTGTCTTGGCATCTGCATCATCTGATACCAATGGTATTCTCTATGCAACACATGAAATTCAACACATTCAGACTTTATCTACTGGTAACGATCTAGGTGGTAATTTTATGGTTCGTTTTGAGGGACATTCTACACCTGCATTGGCATTTGATGTCTCTGCTGATGAGATGAAAGCAGCTCTTGAATTGCTTCCTACTATTGGTGCAGTTGCTGTCGTCAGTTATCCATTGGATCCCACTCATCCTAAAAATGGATTGAGATGGACTGTAACTTTTCTTACTAATCCTGGAGATGTTGCATCAATGGAAGTTTCCACTTCTAGTGCCGACTTTTACCATTCAATGGCTGGTGGCAATTCTTTGACCGGTACTGACTCCTCTGTAGCAGTTACTACCAGTGTCAATGGTTTAAAAGGCTACAATCAGCAAACTGTAACAACGGCTTGTTCTGGTGGTGCCATGAGTGGAACCTTTCAATTTACTTTAGATGGTTTAACCAGTACCAATATGGATTTCAATATCTCAGCAGCAGCAATGTCTACAACCATTAATGGTCTTGGACATGCCGGTGTGGTGGAAGTTCGTCGTTCAATTATTGGTACAGGACACCAATGGACGTTCGCGTTTCTCACACGTCTTGGTCCTGTGCCAGCAATTGACGTAGATGGCGGAAAACTTGCCTGTACTTTGTCAGGAACTGCAACAGTCGTTGCAGCAGAAACAGCAGCAGGAGTTCTTCCAGCTATGGATTCTTCCGTCGCTGGTTCGTATGAACTAGTTGTTGCCCCAGGAGGCTTATCTTACAATATTACTGGTTTGGGCAAAGGAGAAGCTTACCATGTACGTGTTTCAGCATGGAATGGAGTTGGAAATGCATATGGTGAGACACAGTTTTCTACACCTGCCTTTTTTGCACCTAGCCGTGCACCAGACGCACCACAAACATCTAAAACTGATATCGTATCGGATACTGAACTTCAAATGTCATGGACACCACCTCTTCGTGATGGTAGTACACCAATTACTGGATACAAAGTGGAATGGGATACAAACAGTGGGGCTAGAGAAAGCCAAACACTTGCAATTGCGGCAGGTGCTACAATGAGTGGAACTTTTGCTGTGACATTTATGGGACAAACCACAGGTAATCTCGAATGGGATTCATCTTCGGTTCAAGTCCGTGAAGCACTTCAAGCACTTAACACTGTGGGTACAGTGAATGTCAATCGTGGATCTTTTGCTTCCAATGGGTACACTTGGTCAGTTACGTTCAATACTAACATTGGTAATCAACCAGAAATGACTCTGTCAACATCTGGTATTGTTGGAACCACTGTGACTGGAACAGTTACAACTATGGTGCAAGGAACTAGTCCTGGATTTGACGCCGGTACTGTCGGAATTAATATTATGGCTCTTGGATCTTCCACCATCACAATTCCACGTGAAGTTCAACAAATATTTGTGTCTTCTGGTACAGATGATCTTGGTGGCAGTTTTGTTGCTCAATTCATGGGTGAAGTTTCTGTTCCAATTGCATTTGATGCTTCAGCTGATGAAGTTGTCCGAGTATTAGAAGGTTTGAAAACTATTGGTTCCGTTACAGTCACTCGTGCTCTTACCAATCAATCTACTACTGCTCCTGTACAAAGACACGGATATGCATGGAACGTCACTTTTGTTGATGTTCTCAACAGTGGTGATGTTCCATCACTTCTTGTTTCTACTAATGGCGGTCTTAACGTTGACACTGTTGCAACAGGAAGTTACAACGGTGGTAGTGTTGGTCTTACTGGTACTTCACCTAAAGTTGAAGTCACGGAACTTACCAAAGGTACAATTCCATTGGAATTTACAATTGGTGGCCTCAGTCCATCTGGTGCATACTTTACTCGTGTTGCAGCTATCAACAAACATGGCACTGGTCCTTGGATTGTATCTGCTGTATCTTCACAACCCCAAAAGACTACGCCATCCGTTGCCCGTGATGTTCGTGTCGAAGCAGAATCGGGCTCACGTGTTGGTGTTTGGTGGCAAAAACCAATGTTTGAAGGTGGTGATTCAATTACTAAATATGAAGTTCAGTGGTCAACTGCTTCAACATTTGGTTCTTTAGCACAAACTGCTACTGTAACACCTACAAATGATGGACCATACGAACATACAATTTCAGGTTTAACTCCTGGACAAGTATATTACGTTCGTGTACTTCCATACAATACATATGGATTTGGTGCACCAGCCACTGCTGTTGTGAAAAAGAATTACGAAGAAATTCAACGTATTACTTTATCCTCTGCATTAGCTCTTGTTTCTGGACAGTTCCGTTTGACGTACCAAGCACTAGGAAGTTCAAGAGTGACTGCTACGCCTGCTATTTCATACGATGCATCACCATCCGTTGTACAAGAAGCTATTCAAGCATTGCCTGGCATTACCAGTGTAGAAGTTCACCGTGTTGATCAAAGTACTAATTTTGATACTTCGGGTGTGACTACAAGTGCATTCAAAATGGATTGGTTAGTTACTTTCTTATCACAAGAAGGTGACGTAGCTCAATTAACAGTAGACGAAACAAACACTGCTGTCGAAACTCAATCGTTGTATGTCTATGGGGCTTCAACCTCTCTCGCAGCAGGTTCGTACAAATTGAAGTTTGCTGGTTTTACCACTGCTGCATGTCTTGATTATAATGCTGCTGCGTCAGTCGTGGAAGCTGCACTTGATGGACTTGATTCGATTATTGATGTTTCTGTTACAACTTCATCGATTACTAACCCTGGAGCAGGTGAAAGATATGTCATTCAATTTTCACCAAGTACAGATCACACTGGAGACGTTCCTCTTGTAGAAGTGATTCTTCCAACCGATACTGATGGTGCTGCTTGTACAGAATTCTCTTCTTCTGCATTTATTGATGTACGTACTGACATTCCTGGATTTACAAATGATGAAGTACACTCATGGGTTGTAGATTCAACAGCTGTTGCAGGGTCATACAAACTTGATTTTGATTCAGAAACAACGGGTTGCTTGACGAGTGCTTCGTCTGTTAGTGCTATATCTACAGCTTTAACTGGACTCAGTACCACAAACACTGTTTCAGTAACTTCATCACCTGTTTCGTTAACAACTTTAGAAGGTTCACGCAAAGATCTTGATGCTTTAGCAGTGGCTACAATTACAAGCGAACCGCTATCAAAATCAGTTGGTGTTGCTGTTACACAGCTTGCTGCAGAAATGTCATGGGCAATAGTTGTATCCGGTAACCCAGGTATTACTGAGTCCGTAGAAGCTGCTGTCGTTCAAGGTTCTGCAACAGGTACACTTGCTACTGCATTACAAAATGAATGGACATTGACCATCGATTCAACCAATATCGCAGAACTTGTTGGTGTTGCAGTTGTACAAGCTGGCAGTTCTGCTACTGCTGGTACATTTACTGGAGATGCATTCACATTATACAATTTTGGTACTGGTAGTGAAACATTGACGGTTATAGTCGATGGTTCTGATGTGGCAATAACGTTAAGTGCTGATTTTACAGACGTAGCTACTGCTGCCAGTGGAATCACTATTGCTGGTGCTACTATTGCTGTTGATGGAAGTTTCTTAAAAATTACTTCTGCTTCTACCGGAAGCACTAGTACTATAACTATTAAAGGTGATTCGGGTACAAATGCCAAAGCTTTGTTTGGAGTGGGTGTTTCTGTGACTGGTGATGCACTCAGAGCTGGTGCTACTGGTACTTTGAAAACAGAACTTACCGGTGTTGGTACGGTTACTGTGGTTGTTGAATGTGCAACTGATGTAGTTTTTGATACTTTGGGTGCTGTAACGATTAATTCAGGAACACCAATTGCAGATACAGCTGTTACCGCTGCTGTTCACAGTGGTGCTACGACAACTATCACCGTTACAGCTGCCAGTGGCACTGTCTTTCTTGCTGGAACAACCAACCTTCTCGTTGGTGCAAAATCCATTCCACTTGCTCAGCTAGTTTCTGTTACACCAACTCAAACTACTTCAACAGGTACACTTGCTGTCGAACTTGCTGGTGCTACTACTAGTGTAGTAATTACTACTACTGCTGGTGCATTTCATTCTTCTACTGATTTGACTGTTGGAGGAACTGCAATTTCTGCTGCAAATATTGCATCTGCTGGTCCTTACTCGCCAGCTTACATTAAGTATTCTGCAACGTTTACTGGTGCATCTATGACAGGTAATTTGAATCTTATGACAATTCTTCCCGGAAGTGCAAACGCATGTATTGATTGGTCGCCAGTTGGAACCGAACCATACAACATGACGTCAGTCACTGACGGTGGAATTATGATGGATATTACAGCCACTCAAGGTGGTGGTCTTACTACAGGTGCACATACATTAGCTGCAACTCAAGCACGTCAAGGTAACAGTCCTGGTGCACCAGAAATTACACCAAGAAATCGTCGCCCAAGTGGACCTCTTAATGTCAGTCTTTCTGTAGTTAGTGGTAACGCATTGGGTGTTTCATGGACGCCACCATACACCGGTGGGGGACCAACTGTTACTAAATATAAGATTGAATGGGACAGCAATTACAATATTGCTCAGGGTTTCAAAGCTTCCTTCAGTCACGTTGTCAGTTCTAGTACGTTTTCATCACCAGAATACATTCAAGCTGGTTCAATTGGTGGCTATGGTGATAATCACAATCACCCAACTCTACACCAAGGAAGAGATTTTGAAGGAACTGGGTTCCAATATAAAATTGGAGAAGTTGATGGTCATACTTTGGATTACAATGTTGCCTATTGGGTGCGTGTAAGTGCTTACAACACGGAAGGATATAGTGATCCAGTATATGCTGTTCCAATGGTACGCACAGGTGCACATACATTCACTTATTTAGGGAACGCCGTGGTTCACAGTGACGCAACAGTCGATCGCAATCGTTGGCTTGGTCTCAAAACTGCCTACCAAATGCCATTCATACCAAATACATTTTACACAGCAGTCAGTTCACTTGATGTTGCTAGTCGACTCGATCTTAATTTTACTCGTCCTATTTTCAATGATCTTGGGTACCCAACAGTTGATGGAGGTTCGATAATCACATCTTACATTGTTGAGTTTGATAAAATTCCAACGTTTGATTCAGTACAACAACCAGTACCAGCACCACTTGGCAGTTATGAATTTTCTACTGCTAATAATGTTAATGGTTACAATACCTGTCAAAGTCCATCGGGTTGCGTTGTTCAATTAGGTGCAGAAATTCAAAGTGTTATTGTCTATGACACTCAGAATGGTGCACTTTCACAAGGATCCTATAAACTCAAAGCTACACATCCAGTCACTGGTGCTACCGAATTGACTTCTGTTTGTTTGGCTTACAATACTGGTGCAGATGTTATGCGATCACAATTGAAAGGTATTTCTTTCATTGATGAAGTACAAGTTTCACAAGAAACAATTACTGTACCTGGTGATGGTTTCCGTTATCGTATTACATTCAGTGGTGCCAAAGATGAAATTATTGAAGATACAGTTCAAGTCACCATTGAAAGTGCTGGATGTCAAGCTTTTGTCACTGGTGCTGCTGTTGTTACTCAACAAGACGAACAAGGTGGCAAGTTAATGAATGGTACATTTTATCATCTTCGCATTCGTTCCAAAAATGCTGTCGGAACTTCACCACCAACATTAGTAATTGGTGACTCCACACCACGTGCACCAGCTGGGAAACCACCTCGCGTACGTATTTATGCACACAAAGACGATGGAACCAAAATGCGTATCTGGTGGACCAGACCTTTCACCAACCATGGTGGTCCAATTCTTCATTATGTAGTTGAATGGACTTCTGTTGCAAATGACTGGACATCTCCCGGGACATTATGTAACGGTGCTACTTGTCCAATTGTACTTGCTGCTGACGTTCCAGCCATTTACAAACGTGGTTGGACACATGAAAATGTGATCAAACAACTTACTATTAGTGCTATATCTGTCTCAAACAATGTTGCTACCATCAATCACAATAATAATGCAGCCAATATGCTCAAACAAGGAGATACAGTCACAATCAGTGGCATGGCCGAAAATGTGTTAAATTCAATTTATACAGTGAGTAATGCCAATCCAACAACTCTTGCATTTCAAATTCAATTGAACGCTGGTGCACTTGCCGATGGTAATTATGCACCAGATACTAATCCAGGAGATGCATATGCTTCTTTTGATTTAGGTGGAATCGATGGATGGGATTACAATATCACTGGTCTTACAGCAGGACAAGTTTACCAATATCGTGTTGTCAGTATTAACGATCAAGATCGTGGTGTTTCATACACAGATCCAATATATGGTGTTCCAGTCAGTCATGTTAGTTCCACTGAGGCCCTTCCACTTTGCCAAGGTGAAATTGAAGATTGTCAAGCCTTATTAATTCCACGTAGACTTCCATTAAGTCCAATTGATGTTATCTTAGGAGAAATTGGAACATCCAATGAATTCACTCGTACATCGATTACAGTCACATGGAAATCTGGAGACATTACAAATAATGTAGCAAATGATTGGTACAAAGTTGAATGGGACACTCTTCCATCGTTTGATAGCGTTGGTGATCGTCCTATGTCTTTTGAAACACACAGTTTTACTGGAACATCTCCAGAAGTTGATGCAACTACTGTTGACGGAAATGGCGAATTGTATTATAACATCGAAGGTCTTCCACAAGGCGAACAAATTTACATTCGTATTACAGGTAAAAATACTTTAGGATATGGCGCTGCAAGTCCTGCACAAGCTGCACGTCCAATGCGTACAACCTGGGCACCAACTGCCGTCACTCTTCAACTCCGTGATCAACAAGCTGTCACTGCACAACAATATGGTACTGGACTTGATTTATCATGGACTGCACCATTAGATATGGGTGGCGATCCAATCAGTAAATACAGAGTCGAGTATGGTACAGCAGCATGGGATGCTTATACATTGGAAGTACAAACAGTAAATGTTATTTCGACTGCCAATCAAGCTTTCCGTTTAACTCATGATACAACAACATGCACAACCTGTATGGTTCGTGGTTTACATTCTACAGCACGTATCTTATCTGGTGGCGTGGCTTTGACCGCAGATCAAATGGTTGTTTCTTTACAAAATTTACCAAATATTGGTTCAGTTAGTGTTGTACGTACAGGTGTAGGTAATGCATCACCTGGATATACATATACGATTACATTTGATACCAACGTTGGTAATGTTCCTGAACTAACAGTACATACCGATGTATCTGATGGCAGTGTAACTATTGCTACAACCATGCAAGGAACAGACACAGAAGTGGTACCATTCGTTGTAGATGATATTGTTGTTGTCGGTGTTATTGGCGTCGTTACACATGCTGCTGTTGATCCAATCAAGTTAGTAGCAGGAGATAAAGTTACAATGAGCTCTTTTGGAGAGACTGCATTTAATTTAGTGTGGACTGTCACTGGAACACCAACAAAGACATCATTTACTATTGATGTTACAGAGTCAAGTCGAGTTTCACCAGGAGAAAATACATACACTGGAACAGGCAGTACAACTACGGCCGTTGTATCCGGTGGATATTGTGCCAGTTACGCTGCACAAGCTACAGTCTGTCCAGAAGTTACTAGTTTAGATACATCACCATACAGTTACTCCGTAACAGGACTCTACCCAGGAGTTCGTTACTACACTCGTGTCACTCCTTACAATTCGTTGGGTTACGGTTATACACGCACTACAACGCCTGCGTCGTTGGTACCACCTTTCCAAGTACCTACCGCACCAACGTCACCTTTCCATATTGGTGGTGCGCCAGAACTTCATGTCGTATCATCCACTTCATTAGTTGTCAAATATGGTGGACCAGACTTTAATGGCGGTGATCCTAATTCGGCTTACAAAATTGAATGGGATCCAGCCACTACATTTAGTAGTAGTATAATTGCTCCTAATAATCCTTTAGGATCTACTGTTATTGATACGGATTGTTTAGCAGAATGTGAACATATCATTACAGGTCTTACTGCCGGAACAAGATATTATGTAAGAATGGCTGCATATAATGCTGAAAAACAATATGGACCATCAATTGCAACAAATCCAAGCAACGAAGTTCCAAGACAATATCCAGCTAACCCAACCAGTGTTGCATTGGAAGTGGCTACTTCAACATCTTTAACTGCTTCATGGAATCACCTTGCAGTTAATACCGGTGGATATTTAGTCGAGTCTTACACACGTTCTTCACAATTCGTTGATGACGGTCTATTTTCGGATGGACATTTTGGACGTCGTGAATCACAAACAATTACTACCAGTACCACTGGATGGACTAGAGCAACAGCAACTCATATGGCTGGAACTTTTACAGTAGCACATGATGGAGATGATGGTGAAGTGACTACGACATTTGTTCTTCCAGGCACTGTATCCGTTGTCCGTGGATCAGCAGAAGTTCTTACATCAGATGATCTCACTTGGTTTCTTAATCGTGGTGACAAAGTTCGTATTGGAACTAGTCTAGCAGCTTCAGCAGAATATATTGTTAGTACTAATGTTGCTCATACATTTGATGCAACCACAATGACTTTGTCAACTAATTATGCAGCGGATACAATGGTTGGAATTGCTGCATGGCGCAAACCAGTTACTACCACTCTTCCAATTGCCGCTACTGCAACTGAAATGAAAGAAGCTCTTCAAAATCTTTATACAGTTGGTCAAATTAATGTTGTAAGAACACAAGAAGGAAGAATTGATCTGGCTATTTCACAAATTGTTGTTGATGGCAGCGACGTAGCTACTGCTACACATACATCTACCACTTCAATTATGATTCAAGCTGGTGACACTGTTGCATTCCTAAGTTCTACTGTTAGTGAGTTCAATGCTAAAACATTTACTGTTACAGGTACTCCAACTGCAACAACATTTACGTTTAACGCTGCCGAGAATGGTGCCTTTACACCAGGTGCTGGAACTACAACTGAATCAATCACTGGACACACGAATCAATACACCGATCTTAAATGGACGATTGCATTTATAAGTGGAGAAGGTGCGCGTCAAATGTTGATTGTGAATGACAATATGAAAACCAGTACAACTACTTTCACTGTGGCACGTACAATTGTAGCCGTCAAACCAGCCAATTACAAAGCTTATGTTGTTGCTGGACCAGCCGTAACTACTGCATCCAAAGCATCGTATACGATTGAATCGCTCACGGTTGGTACGCCATACTTTGTTCGTGTCTCATCCAAAACAGATCGTGGCCTTGGGCCTATGTCACCAACTGCACCTGCAATTCTTCAACCAATTACAATTCCAGCAGCACCTCCAGCCGTAGTTCTTTCTGCTACAAGTGGTACAACACTACTTCTTGAATATGATGAAACTGCACCAAACTCTGGTGCTAATGTTACAAAATATAAATCAGAATGGGATATTTCTCCTAATTTTGAT
>MDTF01013221.1_pt1 | contig 30982 bp, 29 predicted proteins | sample 811191 | NCBI WGS metagenome assembly MDTF01 (sample SAMN05326649, study PRJNA326480) | marine metagenome | isolation source: seawater | place: Southern Ocean | collected 2011 | reverse complement strand
GTCTCTTTACACCATTATTATTGGCTGCTTCAATAATATTTGATTGAATCATCAAGTTCTTAAAAATAAATTCTGCAGGAAAAGTATTATTTGCAATAATTCCACCAACTTTAGCTGCTGACAAAAATACATATTTGATTTTATTATTTTGAAAAAATTTATTTACTTCAGCCTGTTTTGTTAAATCTAAATCTTCATGGCTTGAGGTTAAAATATTGTCTTGATCGATATTGTTAATTAATAACTTTCTTAAAATAGCACTGCCAACCATTCCTGAATGGCCTGCCACATAAACTTTTTCATCTTTGTTTAAATTTTCAAACATTAAATTATTGATAATATCTATTATTAAAATCCTTGACTTTTAAGTAAGTGATCTTTTTTGGCCTTTTTTATATCAACTTCTATCATTTCAAGTACTAGTTGATCAAAGGTAATTTTAGGTTCCCACTTAAGTTCTTTTTTTGCCTTACTAGAATCACCTAATAAAAATTCAACTTCTGCAGGTCTATAATATTTGGAATCAACTCGTATTATTGTATCTCCAATACTTAGATTGGATGATTTAATTTCAAATCTGTTTGCATTAATTTCAGTAATATAACCCTCTTCTTCAGTTCCTTTCCCCCTAAATTTAATTTCTAGACCAAGATAATAACATGCCTTAAATATAAATTCTCTAACACTATAGCTGTTGCCAGTAGAAATTACATAATCATTTGGGTGCTTCTGTTGAAGCATTAACCATTGCATTTCTACATAATCTTTAGCATGCCCCCAGTCTCTTTTGGCATCTAAGTTTCCCAGATATAAACATTCTTGAAGACCATAGTATATATTCGAAATCCCAGAAGATATTTTTTTTGTTACAAATGTTTCCCCTCTTCTAGGTGATTCATGATTAAATAAAATACCATTACAAGCAAATATTCCGTATGACTCTCGATAATTTACACAGATCCAATAGGCATATAATTTTGCAACCGCATAAGGACTCCTAGGGTAAAATTTTGTAAGTTCATTTTGAGGAGTTTCTTGAACAAGGCCATAAAGCTCTGAACTTGAAGCCTGATAAAATTTGGTATTTAAATTGAGGTCCTTAATGGCTTCGAGTATTCTTAGTGTACCTAATGCATCAATATCAGCTGTATATTCTGGCATTTCAAAACTTACTGCAACATGACTCTGTGCTCCTAAGTTATATATTTCATCAGGCTTAATTTTATCTAGTAATGATCTGATTGAACTACCATCACTTAAATCTCCATAATGTAAAAAAAAATTTACTTTTTTTTCATGAATATCTTTATATAAATGATCTATACGAGATGTATTTATTGATGAAGATCTTCTCTTCATACCATGTACCTCATAACCCTTATGGAGTAAAAATTCAGCTAAATAAGAACCATCTTGGCCAGTGATACCAGTAATGAAAGCAATTGATTTTTTCATAAATGATTTATGAGAATAATATTTTTATACTGCTCATTAAAAGAAAAAGAACCAACATAAAGTGTTCTAGTTACATCAATATTAGCTTTTTTTTTATGCATCCTATATAAACTCATATTTTACCATAATAAAAATTTTACTAATATATTATAATTTTTGGTTGCGGGGGTAGGATTTGAACCTACGACCTTCAGGTTATGAGCCTGACGAGCTACCAGACTGCTCCACCCCGCGACACTAAATTCAGCCAAAAACTGGCTTTTCATTACTTTCCTTATCTTACCGTTACACAAAACGACCTCTGGTAAGGTCTATATAATCTCAAAAATGAGGGTGCATAAAGTGTTTTATAGCAAACGCTCATAATGTTTGCTTCAGTTAAATTTCAAAGTTCAAATGAAGTAATTGGAACATAAACTTTATAATAGAAGAGGTCAAGGATTGAGAATCAATAATTTAAATCTTATTCTATTTCACCGCTAAGTTTTACCAAGAACTTTGATAGTTGCTGTTTTACCATAAAGTTTGAGTCAAGAAACTTACTTCTAGCATTCTGTACATTTTTACTATTCCACCAAATATTTGGGTTATCAGATATGCTATTTACAAACTGGGCGGCACTAGCAGCAGATGTAAATATTATATTATTTTTGATTAATAAATCAAAAAAACTTATATAACTTTGATCAACATAATATACATCTTTATTGAGCAAAATAATTGTGGGTACATTAGATACAAGTGATTGCAGCCAAGGCGTAGATAGATAATTAATAATAACTAATTTAGATTGTGATATTAAATTTACAGCTGAATTATGAGAGCTATAATCTACAGTACTAAATTCATTTAAATATTTATTTAGATATAGATTATCATCTATTACATAACCTGAATATAATTTTTTTTTCACATGAGGATGGCCACGAAAATAAATTTTACTAATAATAGAATTTTCTAAATTTGAAAAAAATTTAATATTCATGTCAAAATAAGATAAGGCTTTTGAGTATCCTTGTTCACCATAAGCCGCTGAATATAGTGGAAATTTTTTTGAGGCAACACTAGAAATAAAAAGTATTTCAATATTTTCTTTTTTCTTTTTAGTTGACCACTGATATAAACTGCCCAATGGAATAACTTTTTTAGAAGAAATGCTGCTCCATCCCAAAGAAAGAAATTTGTCACAGTTTCTTAAATGAAACCATATTGTATTTCCTAAAATAAATTGTTGAAGAAAATTATGCTCATTATATAGAACCTTAATACCGACATTACTTGCATTTGCTAAAAAGAAATGAGCTTCTTCTGATGATGACTCGGAAACAACATAATTTATATTGCCATATTTTTTAAGAATACTTTTATTTTTATTATATTTAAAGCCGTAACTTTCAATCCATGATTTTGGTGTAAAATGAAATAAAGTTAGAAAAAAAAATTTCTCAAAATTATTAAAATTACTATGTGTTTTTGACATTTTTTTTCTGCTTATTGAATCTATTCTCTCATGCGATCTATCATCTTTTAATTCTAAATCATTTAATATTTGAATTTTGCCTAAACTTAATATCATTAGCTTTATGTAATATAAGTTTGTAAAAATAGTTTGAACCAAAAGAAGCCTGGGCTTAATTATATATCTTAAAAAAAGAGATAGTATGCGTCTTATTAAGATAAATATAATTTCTGTTTTTTTAGTTAAAATTTTTTTTATTAAAGAAAAAAATTTAAAATACTTTTTCTTATTAATTTTATTAATACTATTATCATACACTGTATCACAATAAATTAAATTATTGTTATACTCACACTCATAAATTGATAATAATTGTGCATGGCCAAAATCTCTATGTTGGGTAAATAATCTATAATCACTGCTATTTTTTGGAATATAATAATTTTTCGGTTTTATAATTTTAATTTTATATTTCTTATCTCTTATTTTTTTTATTTTTTTCAATATATCTCTGCAATGATGAATGTGCATTAATATTTCTAAACCTATAATTTGCTCCCAATACTTTTCAGGATAACTTTGATTATGGATATTATTTAGACGCTTAGATAACTCAGGTATAATTTTAAGATACATATTTTTTTGAAATCTATTTTCAATTTCAAAATCTAATTGACTTGTAATTTCATCTAACTTTTCTAGTTCATTAAATGAAGAAATTATTTCTTGATGTTCAATATTATCATTCATAGAAATCTCTATTAACTTCATCAACTATTTTTTTATAATGATTGTTAATATTTTCATCTTTAGAAATATCTGATATTTTCTCTTTTGTCTTAGAATTATAACCTCTGAACGCAAATTCATTGAGAGCCAACAAATACTTTTCTTTCAAGACTTTGTTATTATTTTTTTTATTAATTATTTTATCTATTGCTAAACAACATTCATCATAAGAATTAATTTTATACACTCCTGGGGCATATTGATAGAATCTTCGCCCAAACATTAATACGGGCTTATCTCTATGAAATGCTTCCCATCCAACAGATCCAGTTGCGGTGGCAACAGCAATAGCGTTGTCTATTAAAGTATATGAATTAAAGTTGGATGATATAAATCTTACATTATTTATCTTAAGTAAATCTTCATAAAATTTTAAACCTCTATTTTTGCTTATTCTTGGGTGTTCTTTAACATACAATAAAGTATTCTCAGGTAAAGAAGAGCTAATATTTGAGATTATTAACTCTTGTGAATTATAATTTTCAGCTAATGGTGATGTACTTAATTCTGGTTGAAAATGTAAAGGAAAATAAATGTAATTACAAGTTAGGTTTACTTTTTTTAAGCAATTTTGTTTATAAAAATTTATTGGTATAATCTTTAATCTTAATAAATATAAAGATACAATATAAATCCTACTAAGAAAATTAATTATTTTTTTAAATATTGTTTTAAGAAAAAAATTAATTATTTCAAAATTATCAAGTTTTTCAGATATCATAAACTTTCTTTCAAGTCTAATTGAATTTAAAAAAGATTGTAGATTATGAGAAATCCAAAGAAAAATTATTTTAAGGAAATTTAATTTTTTATCTTTTTGAGTAAATTGAATTAATTCACATGGATCTTTTTTCATATCATCTTTATAATTAATCAATTCTTTTTGTAGGTTTTTTTTATAAACATCTTTTTTATCAAGTAGTAAATTATTATATTTTTCATATATATCTTTACCAAGAGACTCAATATTATCAACCATATGTATCATTATATGTCTATGAGGTTTTGAAGGTAATTCATGAAACATTATTGTTTTTATCTTTAGGAATTTACATATCTTATAAATAACATAATCAAATACTTCGTGAGGAATATTATCACTAATAAATAAATTTATATTTGTAATATTAATTTTCCATAGCCAATATCTTAAATTTTTGTAATATAAGTCTTTTCTTTCATGTAGAGTTAGTCGATCATTAACTCTACTTATCATTTCAAGCACTCTGACTTCACACTCATAAAACTCGTTGAGAATCTCATTATCTAATGGAGGAATAGTATTCCAATCAATATTATTATAGTAATAGCCAAATTTTAAATCTTCCCTATTATAATTAGGGATATAATCATTTTCTATAATTGTTCTGTTTGATCCAATATGAATAGAATTTTTTACTTCAAATCTATTCTTAATTTTTTCTAAAATTGGAAAATTCCATTCGTAGAGAAATCCAGAGAATAAAATATTTAGATCTTTATTCATTAATAAATGATTTTAATTAGTTACTTGATGCATAAGTAACCTTGAAAACATACCCACTGAAAAATTGTGGTAATATCTTTAAAGCCAGCTCTCTTTAATAAGCCAATATTTCCTTGATTAGAAAATGGTTCCAGCACACCCTTTAATGATCTCTGTTTTGTAAGAATTTCCTCATCAGAATAACCTTGCAAGACTTTAAAATCTTGATAAATGGATGAATATATATCTTGAAATCTTGCATCGGCCCCTCTTATTTTTTCAAACAATAAAAATGCCCCTCCCCAATTTAATGATTCATAAATATTATCGATAATGTTCTGACGATATCTTGGACTAATAAATTGAGTTGTATAGTAGGATATTATTAAATCTGATTTTTTAAGGTTTATTTTATTTATATCTTTATTAATAAATTTAACGTTTCCTAGGTTATTTTTATTTTCTAATTTTGCCTGCTTTATCATTTGTGGAATAGGATCAATTCCTATAAGTGATATTTTTTTTTTATTTTTATGCCTACTGGATAATTTGCCTAAAAGTGTTCCTGTGGAACAACCAATATCGTAGCAAATAGAATCGTCTTTAATAAAAAAATCACTAATACTTAAAATAATTTCATGGCCAGTATCATACATGGGTACTGAAGTGCTAACATGCTTAGAAAAATTTTTAGCAACATTGTTACCGAAGGTCCATGAAGCATTATCTGTAATTATATTATCACCTGCTAAATTTGATTTTTTTTTCATAATCTTTATCCTATATATTAAATACTATAAGAACAGAAGTTTTTAAGCAATTCAATTCCATAACTAGAGCTCTTTTCTGGATGAAATTGCACTCCCATTATATTATTTTTTTCGACTGCAATTACAATTTTAGTTTTTTCTAGTTTTATCGAAGAGATAAATTCTTTCTTATTTTTATTAGGTAAAAAAAATGAATGTGCAAAATAAAAATTATTTTCTAATCTTTTATTATTTTTTTTGAATAATGAGCTTTTATTATTTTTAACTTTTCTCCAGCCTATATTTGGTACAGTTCTAACTTTATCATTTAAATTTACTATTTTTTCAGGAAAATAATTTAAACCACTTATGCCCTTTGATTCCTCGCTTTCAGAAAATAATAACTGAAAACCAACACATATTCCTAATAATGCCCTACCTTTTTCAACGTGCTCATTAATATAATCGTCAAGACCTTTTTTTCTGAGATTTTTTACTACAGCGCCAAACTGGCCAACTCCAGGTAAAATTAAATGTGTTATATCATAATTGTCATTTGCACGCTCTATTAACTTAACATCATAGCCGCAATGATTTATTGCATTCATAATTGAATGATAGTTTGCGTATCCTGCTTTTATAACACCAACTTTAATCACGTATTTCATATCCTTTTTTTTGTAAATTTTTTTTTAGTCTAGAAGGATTAGTTTTTTTATAGTGAAATATGCTACTAATTGCAACAGAATCAATTTTTGTTTTTTTAAAAAGTTCGTCAACATCTTTATATGAGCCTACTCCACCCGATGCAATTATTGGAACATTAACAATTTTTTCAAGTTTTTGAAAAAATTCGATATCAAGTCCTAATCCTTTTCCATCATTATCAATTACTGTAGCTAGTATCTCTCCAGCGCCATATTCTGTAGCTTTTTTTGCCCACTCTAATGCATCTATTCCAGATCTTTCTCTTCCATAGTCAGTATATACTTCCCATCCATCTTTATTTTTTTTACAGTCCAATTGAAGTACTACTGCTTGTCTTCCATAAAGATTGGAGATTGCTTTGATAATTTTTGGTTTCTTTATAGCAGCTGTATTAATAATTATTTTGTCGGCACCATTATCAAATAATTTTTTTGCATCATTTAAATCTCTAATACCACCTCCAACTGAAAGTGGAATAAAAACTTTTTTTGAAACATTTGGCAAAAGGTCAACTAAATGATTCCTATTGTAAAGAGATGCTACACAGTCTAGGTATATTATTTCATCTATATTATTGAGATAGTATTGATAGGCAGTTTCAATTGGTTCACCAACTTTTCTAACGCCCTCAAATTCAATACCCTTTATTACATAGCCAGACTTTATATCAATTTTTGCAATTATTCTTTTCATAAAAAAATAACATTGCTTTGATTTTTATTTTTTTCATGAAAATATCCTTTAGTATCTAAGATGATGTTGGCGTTATATTTAATTAAATCCCATTTCATTTCATCATGATCAGCTACTAGAATTAAAATATCATGATCTTTTATAATTTTCTTAGAAATATTTACTGATTTTAAGATAATCTTATTTGCGCTATTAATTGAAATTGATGGTACTAATGGATCGTAATAACTAACTTTTGCTCCTTTTTTTAATAATGATTCAATTATTTTCAAAGAAGGAGCTTCCCTAACATCTGAAACATTTTTTTTATAAGCTACTCCTAAAATTAAGCACTTACTTTTTTTTACGCTTTTTTCTTGCTCATTTAAAATTCTAGACACTTTTTCGACAACATAAGTCGGCATATTTTGATTTATGTCAGTAGATAGATCAATAAATCTACTAAAATAATTCTTCGATTTTGCCTTCCAAGATAGATACATAGGATCTAAGGGAATGCAGTGGCCACCTGTACCAGGTCCAGGATAAAATGGGGAATAGCCAAATGGTTTAGTTGCACATGCTTTAACTACATTCCATATATCAATATCTAATCTATTACTAATCATCATCATTTCATTAATTAAAGCAATATTAGTTTGTCTATAAATATTTTCTAACAACTTAACCATTTCGGCTTCTTCACAGGAGTTAACTAAAACAGTTTCATCGCATACATTTAAATAAAGTTTATTAGCAAGCCTTAAACTTTTCTTATTCATGCCTCCTATTACTTTAGGCGTATTTTTTATGTTGAACTTTTTATTACCTGGATCAACTCTTTCTGGAGAGTAAGCTATATATTCAAAATCATTATTTATATTTTTATTAAGGGATTCATGTATTATCTCTTTAGTTGTTCCAGGAAAAGAAGTGCTTTCTAAAATAATAAGAGATTCTTTTCTTGCAAATTTTTTTATAATCTCAACACAACTTTTAATATGGCTCATATCCGGTTCAAAACTGTCATTTAAGGGTGTTGGAACGCAAATTATAATACAGTCTGATTCTGATATTAATTCTGGATCTGAGAATATTTTCAGTTTTTTAGTTTTTAAATATTTAGATATAGAATTAATTGATACTTCAGAGACATCTTTTTTTGATTTTTTAATATATTCAATTTTTTCTATTGAGCTGTCAAACCCATCGACTAGATAACCTTTTTTTAAAAATTCAACAACCAGTGGAAGACCAACATATCCAAGCCCCATTATACAAATTTTAGCCTTCTTGCTATCAATTTTTTTTTCTAATATTCTAAAGCTCATAAATTATGCCAACATACTCAGATATTTTAGATCTAGTGGAGTATCTAAATTCAGGGAATACTTTTCATTCATTATATATGGCAATGTTCTAGAAAAAAATGATTTTTTTTTCATGAAAACTTTTGTTTTAATTATGTAGATTGCTCCATTTAATAGATATGCGCTTGGCAACTCTTGTCTTGGCACCTCACTACTTTTATCTTTTATGAAAGATACTAATTTACCATTTACAATTTTTTTTATTTTATAAGGATGTGGCTCTTCTATTCTATTTACTGAAATAACAGAGTCATACTTATTTTCATTTCTTAAGATCATCTTAATTGCCTTATCTATATGACTCACTGTTCGCAATGGTGATGTAGGTTGCAAAAGAACAATATATTTTGACTTTAACTCTGTATTGTTCATAACTAAATCGTACACAACATCAGTTGTCTTTGCCTTGTCAGTGCATAAACTTTTTTTTCTTTTCAAAAAAAAGGCGTCTTTATATTTACTTGTTAAACTTAATATATCTTTATCGTCAGAAGATATAACAACATTATCAATAAATTTTGACTTAATTGCTGCATTGATTGAGTGCTCAACTAGTTTTTTTCCTTTAAACAAAATTTTATTTTTATTTTTTATTCGTTTTGAACCTTTTCTTGCAGGTATAATGGCTAAAAAATTGTTTTTATTTTTTAACATTACTTTAGTAAGTAATAACTTTGTTGATATCAAAGGTAATTTTCTCAAGAATTTTTACAATTTTTTTACCTGCAGAACCATCCCCATAAATTTTCTGCTGTTTAAATCTATTTTTCTTAATTTGCTTATCAATCATATTGTTTATAGAAAATTCATCAAATTTTGATCTAACTACATTTAAGCCAACCTCTCTATTGTTTTGTCTCTCACCAACAATAACAGCCGGTATCCCTAATTGAGATCCTTCTCTTATAAATGAACTGCTGTTTCCCACTAAGCATGCTGCATTTGCCAAGAGTGTCACATAATTTTCTGGGCTAATATTTATAACAAAAGAAAAATTACTCATTTTCTTTGTTTCTCTGTAGCTTCTTATAACTTTAGATAGAATATCGTTACCTGCATCAGAATTAGGCCAAAATAAAACTATTTGCTCCTCCCTTTTAATTAAAGAGTTTAAAAAAATTTTGGCATTTTTAAGATTAATATTTTTAGATGTGCTTAACGGATGATTTACTGCAACAATATAAGGGCTTTTTGCATTTAATATCTTGCCTGTACCATATATATTTTTTGAAAAATTTTTACCTATAGATTTATTTTTTTTATTAATTAAGTCCATAGAGGGACATCCAGTTAAAAAGACTCTTTTAGTTTCTTCACCTAGTTTCAAAATTCTATTTTGACTTTGCTTTGTTGTTGCAAAATGATAATGCGATAATTTTGTTATTGCATGCCTTACATTTTCGTCCAAGTTACCGCTAACTTCACCACCTTGAATATGTGCTAAGGGTATGTTCATAAATGTTGTTGCTACAGCTGTAGCCAAAGTTTCGTATCTATCACCAACAGTTAAAACTAAGTCTGGATTTAATTTTTCAAATACTGAGGAAAGTTCTATTATACCTAGTCCAGTTGATTTAGCTTGAATTATTTCTTTGCCACCTTCTAATAAAAAAAAAGCTTTAGATGAAATTTTTAAACCATCTTTTTTTAAATCTCTTTCTAATTCTCCATATTTATAGACTAATGAGGATCCAGCAAGAATGATTTGAATTTTAAGTTTTTTAGACTTATATGCCTCTAATAAAAAATATTTTATTCTCGCATAATTAGCTCTATTAGTTATAACAACAGAAATTTTTTTCATGGTAAAAAGAATTAAACTAAATATAGTCTTTAAGCAACATATAGGTTAATTATTGATTTGTTTGATTTATATATAAAAAAATACAAAATTATTACTAATTATTAGGACAAAAAATGTGTGGATTTCATGGAGTATTATCTAATAATTCTGACATACAACATAGAGAGTACCAATTCAATTCTCTTAGGCATCGTGGGCCAGATGACAACCAAAAAATTCAAGTTAACAATTTAAGCCTTAACTTTTTTAGATTAAAAATACTTGGTGGCGATTTAGGTGCTCAACCAATGTACTCAGATTCAAAAGAATGGTTGATTGTTTTTAATGGTGAAATCTATAATTACAAAGAGCTAGCTATATCTATGGGTAGAGAGGATCTAATTTCTCATGGTGATACAAAAGTATTGATAGAATTTATTTCTAAGTTTGGAATTAAAAAATTCTCAAAAATTAATGGTATGTTCGCTATAGCACTCTATAATGTAAAAACACAAACTCTCTATTTTATAAGAGATAGATTTGGAATTAAGCCTCTTTTTTACCAAATAGTAAATGATGATATTTTTTTTGCGTCTGAAATTAAATCTCTTTTTCAAAAAAAACTTTCAAAAAAAGAGATTGATAAATATATAAAAACAGGACAATATCCTAAAGCAAATTCAACTTTTTATGAAAATATATTTGAAATAAAACCTGGAACTATTACTAATTTTACAAATGATAGTATTAATGAAAATTCATACTACTCTCTAAAAAAGAATATTATTAAAGGCAATAGTAATAACCTTGATGAATATGAAAAAATTATTGAAAAAGCAATTGAAATTAGATTGAGATCAGATGTTCCTGTTAGTTTACATTTTTCTGGAGGAGTAGATAGTACAGCCTTATTAATTAAAGTGAAGGAAGTTGCTGGATGGAACTATCCAATCGGAGTTTTTAATTTATCCTATGAAGGATTTGAGGACTTAGATTGCTCCTATGCAAAAAAGATATGTGATAAATTAAAGATTGAACTGCATAATGTTGTGCTTTCACCAGAAGAAGTACCATCTCTTGCAAGTAAACTTCAATATTTTCAAGATGAGCCATATGGTGGAATACCATCAATTTCTATGTATAAGTTGAATTTGACTGAAAATGAAATGGGATATGTTGTTTCTCTTGAGGGACAAGGTGGAGATGAGGCTTTAGGCGGCTATCTGTCACATATTGTTTTAGCAATTAAAGATATGATCCAAAAAAATGATGGCATATCACTAGCAAATAAACTGTGTAAAAGTGTTGGATTGAATATTGAAGAGGCAAAATTACTTGCTCAAAACTTCATAGACAATGGATTTAATTCACATACTGACTTAACAGACATAAGAATTATAGATGATCAAAAAATAACAAAGTTGAATGATTGGTTAACGACTATACAAGTATTTGATACTCTTGAAAATAAGATACCTAGAACGATGAGATTTCACGACAGAATTTCAGCGGCATGCTCGAGGGAGCTTCGTTTTCCTTTATTAGACTATAATGTTCTAGAATATGGAATAAAAATGGATAAAAACCTAAAATATAAAGATGGTATAGTGAAATATCCTCTAAAAAAAATAATTCATCGATATCTGCCCCAAGAACTTTTTAGTGATATTAAAAGAGCAGACTCATCACCACAGACAAAATGGCTACAGAATGATCTTAAATATTGGGTTGACCAAAACCTAAGTGAGCTCAAACAAAAAAATTTAGTTAATATTAAATACATAGATAGTATTATAAAAGAACTTGAAGTGATTAATATGAAAAATTCTTTTAAAGTTTGGCAGCTAATAAATCTCAACTTAATCAATAGCTAGAGAAATTAATATTTTTCCATTTTAAATATGAATAAATTCTAAATTCTAAAATACTATTTTGTATTTTTTTATTGGGATCGTCTTCTAGTATATTATTCTTAATAGCTTCTACATCTATAAAATTATTAGCAGACCCACAACTATTTAACAGATCTAAAAATTCAATTTTAACTGAATGATCCATAAAATAAGAATCACTACCAGGTCTAGCACTTTTAGATTTGCGATTGTAAACTTCTTTTGGTAAATTTTTTTTCATAGACTCTCTAAGCATTTTCTTGTTTTCCCCTCCTTGCATAAAATACTTAGGGTCAATAGAAAATATATACTCCACAAATTTATGATCAAGGAATGGGACTCTAGACTCAATACTATTTCCCATTGAATTTCTATCTTCCATTCTTAACACATAAGGTAAATCTCTTTTAAATATATGATCACATAAACTTTGCTTAAGTGTTGATTCTTTTTTATTATAATTATCTAAATTATATCTTAGAGAAGCTGTTTTTGAATTTGCTTCTATAAAATCTTTATCTAAAAATTTATAATTATCAATAAATTCTGAATCAGATTTATTCGACTCTAATCTACTCTTAAATATTACGTAATTTTTTTTAACTATACTTTTGTCTACTTCCATAAACTTTTCAGAATTTTCTATTGTTTCATCAAATTGAACTAATAATTTTCTACTTTCAAGATCATATAAATATGGAAATAACATTCTTCTATAGCCTGAAAGAACTTCATCTGCTCCTTCTCCAACCATTAAAACCTTAAAACCTTCTTTATGAATTTTTTCTCTCATTAAGAAATGATAAAAAATACTTGATGAGTGAAAAGGCTCATCGTGAAAATAAAGTATTTTATCAAAGTACTCGCTGATATTTTCTTTTTCTACATCTACATATGAATGATCAAGATTGTAATATTGAGTAGCTTTATCAATCCAAAACGACTCATCAAAAGTATTAGGTGGAGAAACACTGAATGCTTTTAACTTATTCTTGTCATTTAAAAATTTAGAGGCGACTGCAGTTATTGAATTTGAGTCTAGACCTCCACTTAGTGCGAATGCTATCGGTACATCTGATCTTAAATGTAATTTCATAGATTCATCGAAATGATATCTAAACTCTTCATTGTTAAAACTATTATTTTGATCTAATTCTAAATTCCAATATTTATGATATGAAGTTTTATTACTTTGCAACTTGACATAGTGTGAAGGTTTAATTGATTTAATATCTTGAAAAAAAGTATCTTCTGTATCATCAAGAAAACCCTTTGAAAAATATTTAAAAATAGAATTAGTATTTTCTTTTTTTAAATTTTTTATTACATGAATATCTTTAATTTCTGATGAAAAAATATGATCATCCCCATCAATCTTATAGAATAATGGCTTTATTCCAAATCTATCTCTGTATGCAAAGAATTCATTTTTTTTACTATCCCAGATACAAAATGAAAACATTCCCCTTAATTTGTCTACACAACTTTCGCCCCATTGTTCATATGATTTTATTAAAACTTCACTATCTCCTGAAGTTCTAAAAATATAACCTAAACTTAAAAGTTCTTTTTTGATTTCTAAATAATTATAAATTTCACCATTAAGTACGACTGAAATATTCTCTTGTTCATTAGTAATAGGCTGATTAGATCTTTCACTGAGATCAATTATTGAAAGTCTTCTAAAAAATAATAAACAATTAGGATATTTTATGTGGTCAGTATTATCAGGACCCCTATGATTTGAAGCATATTTTAAGTTCTTAGCTGTATTGCTATCAAAATTATTATTAAAATTAATTATACAAACAAAGCCACACACTATTTTTTTCTTGCCACATAATCAAAATATTTAAACCTATGTTCAACAGTCTCTACTGACTCGCGCTTACCCATTTTAATTAAATTATTTATGTTATTCTTCTTTCCAACAAAACGTCCGATACAATATATACCCCCTTTTCTAGAGGGTCCAGTTATTGGATATGATGTTGAAATTATAGGAGACCATCCATGCTTTATCATAATTAATTCAAGAGAATTTTGTGAGAAATACCTATGATGATTATGGTTAAAGTAATTTTTTGTAGAAGACTGAGGATCGCCTCTGGCCTCTAAAACTAATATTGAATTTTTTTTTGCACTCAATGCACATTTTCTCAGAACCATATTGGGATCAAAACAATGCTCTAGTGATCCCATAATTAATATTAAATCATAAAAATTTTTTTTAATTATCATATCTTCTGCTTGAATACATTCAACAGGTAGATTTAGCTTATCTTTTCCATACTTAACAAAGTGGTAATCAGGATCATTTCCTTCGCAGTGCCAGCCTAAGTTTATAAACGGCTTTAGCATAGTTCCAATTCCACTACCAACATCGATGACGTTACCTTTTTTTGGAATATATTTTTTTATAAATTTAAATAATAGATTCCCCCTAAAGGTCTGATCTTTAATAAATTCTTTAGATGGAATTACATCGCTAAATATTATTTTTCTATAATACTCAGAATAAAATAAATTATAGAACATTTTATTAAATTTGTACGTTTGATAAATAAAACCACAATTCTTACAGCAACTTATTGGAAGTATTCCAAACTTATTATTATTCCAAGATATTTTTTCTCTTATAATTTCACCCTGTTTAGATCCACAAATATCACATTTATTACTAGCTGCAATAAAACTTTGTTTACTACCAATAAAATTAAGATATTTTTTTATAAAAGCTGGGTTTGTGTTTTTATTTTTCATTTTTTTTATTTCCAGACTTTATGCATTAAAGTCCATGTATTATTTTTCTTTTTCCATAAGTGGGGAGATCTAGCCGCATTGATATGCGTCCAGAATTGTTTTTCGGTAATATCCATGTAGCTTAATATTTCTTTAAAATATTTACTTGGAAATTCTCCATCATATTTTTTAACAAGACTAACGCCCTCATCACGAGTTAAAAGCCCATTACGAATTTCTTGCGCTGAATCCATTGTTGCCCTTCCAAGACCATACTTAATAAAAGATGTATAATAATGAAAACCATCAATTCTATCGTCTAGTGAAGCATATTTACTGTATGTTCCCTCAGTTCTCTCTGGGTTTGGAACAAAGCCTGTTTTGTCAACTGCATAATAAAATACTTCCTGTGGATTCCATCTCAAGTAATATCCTAAAAATTTATAGTCTAATTTAAATCCTCTTAAGTCAGAATTAAATATAGGCAGATACCAAAATAATTCAGAAAGTGAAATTTTATGTTTTTGTACTAAGTCTTTTACTGAAACACCACCAAGAAATATTTGGCTCTTATCTTGTTTTGTTACAAAATATTCTTTATCAAAACCATTTTTTTTAGAGTCTTTTAGTGGATTAGTTGATCCATATTCAAATGGGCTTTCTCCATGAAAAACAAGATTAATTCCAAATTTTTTAGCAATGCGCAGAGCTGTATACCTCTGACCTAACACAAATGGTTGAAAAGGATGTAGCAAATTTGTAAAAGCAAATCGCGTCAATTTTCGATGCGTATCAATACTTGGAGTTACTAATAAATTATCGCAATCATTATTCCAAGTGGTGTGATTACTTTTTCCAATGTCAGTATATATATGTGGAGCCCAAGTTACCGTAAGAGGATTCATTCCATATTTATGTTTAAGTATATGACTAGTAAATCTACTATCTTTACCTCCACTACCAGGTATAATACAATCATAAGTTGAATTATTTTTTGATCTGTGCCTATCACACAATTTAATTAATTCTTCTTCTCGTTTATCCCAATCAATTTTATCTTCTTTTATTTCAGCAAATTTACAAGCCGCACAAATACCACTTTCATCAAAAATATCAGTCTTCTTTTTTGCTCCTTTTTTAAATTGAGTTTCTCCTACTGGTACTGGTCTTTGATTGGACATTGTACATTTAATACAAAATTTTACATCTGGCGAAAGGCCATATTTAGTTTTCATAGTAATTTATTTTTTTCTGAATATAATTCTCATGTGATTTGATTGCTTACTTTTGTCAAGAAATGCCTGAAGAAGATTAGATAGATCATTTAATTTTTTATTATAATTTATATTATCTTTAGATTCCTTCATTTGTAAATAATCTTTAATATCAAGTCCATAATAATCAATTGACTCAATAAAAAATTTACTTTTATTTGCAAGGTATTTTAATGATTTATAATTGTACAAACATACATGATCAAAGACAGCTAATGCATTATGTTCTGTGCCCATTAAATATGTAGAAAGTGATCTAATATTAGGTGTATAGGCAAGAATTCTACCTTTTTCTCTTAATTTTTTATGAGCTGTCTTAAAAACAGACACTGGATCATGAAAATGTTCAATGCTATCAAACATTGTAATTAAATCATATTGGTTATTTTTTTCATCCCCTAATTCACTATTACTTACATCCATTCCTCTTTTTTTACAAAAATTAACTGCGTTATTATCTAGATCTATTCCTTTTGCACTAATCTTTTTATTTTTTAAAAGTTCAATAAAATATCCACTGCCACATCCATAATCTAAAACACTAAAATTTTTATTAAATCTTTTATATTTTGATTTTAGATATTCATATCTCTCTGCTCCAAATGTTTTTTTTCTATAGTTAAATGTGTTTAACATTTCTAACATAAAATCATCATGCTTAGTTGAATTGTCTATAAAAAAGTCTGATTTTGAAAATGATTTGAAATTTATATTTGGAAAAACTGATCCGCAATAATCACATTCAAATAGTATATATTCTTTCCAAGATAAAAAAGCTTTATTAGTTTTATTGCCACATAAAATACAATTTTGAGATAGTTTTTTATTTAAAAATTTTTTATATTTTTTATAGTATTTTTCTCTATTATTTAGCATTTCCTTATAGAAGTTTTTACTTCTTAGGCTAGAGATATCTATATCAAATAGTTTTGTATTTTCTAAATAATTTAAAATAGAATTATCATCATTTTTAATTTTTTTTTTCAATGGATTCACTTCTTTAAAATTTAAGTTTTTGAAAATTAATTTCGAAACTACCAATTATAAACATTATGTGCAAGTTATATGTCATAAAATTAAATTAGTATTACGTAGTCATATTTATAGACTATCTATATTAACACAGCGATGAAAATAGTTCTAAAAAAAAATTAAAAATAATAAAATTTAGCTCTTTATTTGTAGCCATAATATTCTTTATACCAATTAACAAAATTCTTGATGCCTTTCGAAATTTCAGTTTTGTGAATTATACCAACTTCATTTATAAATTTAGAATTATCAGATAGTGTATTCACTACATCTCCTGGTTGAGCACTAATGAATTTTTTAATTGCTTTTGTATTAGTATGTTCCTCTATAAGGTCAATATATCTCATTAAGTTAACTTCTTCGTTACTGCCAATATTATAAATTTTAAATGGAACATTACTTGAATCAGAATCTGGCATAATGCTATTCCAATCTTTATTTGAAGTAGCTATTTTGTCATTTGCTTTTATGACAGCGTCAGCAATATCATCTACATATGTAAAGTCTCTAGTTTGTTCACCGTTATTAAAAATTTGAATTTCTTTGCCTTCTAAAATATTTTTTGTAAAAATAAATAAAGCCATATCAGGACGAGTCCAAGGACCATATACTGTAAAAAATCTTAGACCAGTAGTAGGAACATTAAACAAATGGCTATAAGAATGAGCCATGAGCTCGTTTGCTCTTTTAGTAGCGGCATAAAATTGAAGTGGATGATCTGCACTTTTTTCAGACTCATATGGTAGCTTTGTATTGGCCCCATAAACACTACTTGTGCTTGCATATGTTAAATGCTCTATGTTGTTATACCTGCATGCTTCAAGAATATTTGTAAAAGCGGTAATATTATTATCAACATAAGATAATGGGTTTGTAAGTGAATATCTTACTCCCGGTGTAGCAGCCAAGTGAATTACTCTTTGAAATTTTCTACTTTTAAATAATTTTTCTACTTCTTTTTTTTGCGATAAATCATATTTGTAAAACGAGAATGAATCTCTTTGTTTATTTTTTAATAATTGCTCTAGCCTGTCTTTTTTTAGCTGAATGTCATAGTATTTATTTATACTGTCAACTCCTATAATAGTATCACCTCTTTCTAAAAGAGATTTAGCAACATTGAAACCAATAAAACCTGCACAGCCTGTAACTAACACTTCCATTTATTTAATATTCTTAAAGTATTTTTTGGCTAAATCAAAATCTTCTTTTGTATCAATATTGACTATTCTATCTTTAATAATCAAATACCCAGATTTTTCAGGCAACACTCTCTTATATTTATAAATAGCATCAAATGAATAAAAATATGCTACCCCATTACGAATATAGGTATCTTCTAAATTTTGCCGGCTAGTAAATTGACTTCCATTTGGGTGATGATATTTTAATATATCATTATCTAAAACTAATTGCTTAATTGAGTTAAATTTTCTATCTATTTGAGAAACAGTCCATAAAGCATCATAATTATTTTTCTTAACTTTGTTAAAACATTGAATTAAATGTTTTGAAGTTCGTAGAGGAGAAGTTGGCTGAAGAACACAAACAAAATCATAATCTTTTTTTAAAATCTTTGAATATCTTTTCATTTCATACTGGATTACCTCTAAATCTGTAGTATTTTTTGTAGCCAATTTTTTAGGCCTTAAATATTCTGAGGTAGAAACTTGTTTTTTTACATTCTTTAAATAACTTGGTGAATCAGTACTTACAATAACATCTTCAAAAAGTTTTGATTTTAGAGCTACTATGCATGCTATTTCAATAAGTGTTTTCCCTTTTATCTTTTTTATATTTTTATCTTTAAGGCCACGGCTCCCTGATCTTGCAGGTATAATACATAAGATTTTTGTCATAATAAAATATAGATAAAGTCTAAAATAGATTGCAAAATAATATACTTAATGCATTATAGCTAATCTTTTAAATGAATTTAATCCTATATTATTATGAATAAAAACAAAATTACATTAATTGCAGAAATTGGCTGGAATCATATGGGTAATATGAAAATAGCTGAAAAAATGATCAAAGAAGCAAAAAAATCTGGTGCAGATTATGCTAAATTCCAGACCTGGAGTGTAAATAACCTAACTTCTGGGCCTTGGGATGAAGATGGAAGAAGACAAATATATGAAAAAGCTGAACTAAAATTTAATCATTACCAAAAATTAATAAAAATTTGTAAGAAAAATAAGATTAAGTTCTTAACAAGTTTATTCAGTACTTCTGATTATGAAATTATAAAGAGCTTTAAATTTGATAGTATAAAAATACCTTCACCAGAAAATAGGAATACTCTTCTAATTAAGTTTTGTGATAAAAAATTTAAAAAATTATATTTATCAACTGGAGCAGCTAAAGTCAGTGAAATAAGAAAAAGCTTAGAGCTAATAAAAAATAAATCAAAGACACATATAATGCATTGTGTGTCTTCATATCCTTGTGAAGACAAGATAGTAAATCTTGATAGAATAAATGATTTAGCAAAATTATCTAAAAATATTGGACTAAGTGATCATACACCAGATATTTTAAGTTCACTTTTTTCTCTACCTTATGGGGTTAGTGTAATAGAGAAACATTTTACTATTGATAATGATTTACCTGGACGTGACAATAAATTTGCTATTTTACCAGCAGAACTAGCAAAACTTAGAGAGGGCTGTGATAGGTACGTTTCAATGATAATAAAAAATAAGGGCTTACTTAAAAGTGATCAGGAAATAAGAAAAGTATATTCAGGCAGATGGGGTCAATAAAAGGAAATAAAGTTTTATCTTTAGAATCATTCTTGTGTGAGGGTGAATTTGGATCAGGTAAATACTATGGATATAATAATAAGAAAATTATAAGTCTCGTAAGAATAAAAACAAAAAATAAAACTATAGGATATGGAGAAAGTTTAGTCGGTATCTATTCTCCTGAATTATTTCAAATAAATATTATTTATTTATCTAGGTATTTTGTTAATAAAAATGCTGAAGAGTGTTTAAAAGTTATTGAATTACTTCAAAAAAATAAGTTTTTTTTAATTAATGGTGTAATTAAATCATTGTTAGCAGCAATTGAAATTGCATTAATTGACATTTTTTCTAGAGAAAATAACCTTACTTTAGCAAAGGCTATAGCTTATTTATATAAGCTAAATAAATACGACATATTTAATAATAATGATTTAGTAAGCCTGTATTCCAGTGCTGGCTCAATTAATAGCAACATTAAAGATTTAGAATCAGATGCTAAAAAGTCTAAAAAACTTAATATCGAACGCATAAAAATACGTATAGATAGTCAAAAACCATACTTAAATAAAATTAAGTGCATGACAAGCAATATCAATGAGCTTGCAGTTGATATGATTGCAAATTCATATCCTAAAAATACTAATATAAAGAATATTGAAAAATTTCTAGAGGATACCCATGAATATGATTTTTTATGGATTGAAGAACCTTTGATTGTGGAAAAGCTACATTATTTTAAAAAATTAAAAAAACAATTTAATAAAATTAAATTTTCATATGGGGAAAATTTTAATTCTTCTTATGATTTTATAAATCTAATTGAATCTTTTAGATTTAATTATATTAATCCTGATATCTCCCATATAACTATTCAAGATTTTCTAAATATAGTTAACTTATTGAAAAATAAGAATTCAAAAAGTAAAAAAATTATTTTACATTGTTGGGGTGGTGTAATTAATTTAAATATGAGTTTAGTATTGGCGTCATTACTAAAAGACTATATTAAATATGTGGAGTTTCCGATTGCTGATTTTTCTCTAAATGAAAAATATATTAGTGAATGTAATATTAAAAAATCTACATTAATAATAAATGATCAAATTATAGGTAACCCCGACTACTTCATAAATAGCAGTAAAATAAAAAAAATCAAAAAAAAATCAGTATTTAATTTTGACTAATAAAATATATATCACTTCCGACTTTTCTTCTAGCTTATGGATGTTTAATTTAAGCTTGGCCGAAATTAAAAAAATTAAAAAGCAATTTCCACAAATTGAACTCATATTAATAAATGTAGATAATAAAAGACTTAATATAAATGATAAAACTATAATTTATTGGGGTACAAGAATAAATTCCACTATCTTAAAGAAATTACCTAAACTTAAGTGGATACATTTTGGAAGTGTTGGAACTGATAAAATTAGACTTAATGATTTAAAAAATAAAAAATTAATTATTACGAATAGTCAAAATATAAACACATACTCTATTACTAATTTAATTTTAATGTATCTTTTTGATATAAATAGGAAAATACTAATTAATAAGAAGCCCTTCTCCTCAAGGAAAGAATATGAAAAACAATTTCATCTTACTAAAGATATAGAGCATTCAAAAATATTAATATGTGGTTACGGTAATATTTCTAAATCATTAATTGAGATTTTTGATAAGTTAAATTTAAATTATGAAATACTCTCAAATCAAGAAATTAAATCGAAAAAAATTAAATCCCATAAGTACAAAAACCTTAGTAATATTATACAAAACTACGACATTATTATAAATAATCTTTCATCAAATATTGAAACTCAAGAAATATTTAATAATGATATATTCAATAAAATACGAATTGATGCATCTATAATTAGCATAGGTAGGTTGAATGTATTTAAGACTTCCGACCTTAATAAATTTTTTAGAAAAAATTCAAATGCGTCTCTTTATATCGATTTGCCAGAAAAAGACATTTCTCAAAAAGGTTTACTTGGAATGAACAAGTTGGATAATGTCTATATTAGCCCCCACATAGGAGGATATTCGAAATCCTATTGGGATAATGAAGTTCAATTATTTATTAGAAACCTTAAATTGTTTTTAAGTAATAAAAAGTTGATAAATATTGTAAATCAAAATAAAAGAAATTTCTCATGATAGAAACACTGATTATTATTAGAACTAAAAATGAAGATAGATGGATAAAGCATACTATTGAAAAAATAAATACTCAAACATATAAAAAATTCAAAATTGTAGTTGTTGATAATTACAGTATTGATAGAACAGTTGAGATTGTTAAGCAATATAAAATACCTATTTTAAAAATAAAAAAATTTATTCCTGGTAAAGCCATCAATATTGCTTATAAAAAATTCCCATGCAAATTTATTGTATGTTTATCGGCACACTGCATTCCTGAAAATAACAAATGGTTACAAAATTTAATAAAGAATTTCAAAAATAAAAAAACTGTCGCTGTATATGGAAAGCAACTACCCATTTTTAATACTTCAGATGCAAACTATAGAGATCTAAAGATTGTTTTTGGTAATGACAAAAGAATTCAAAAAAAAGATTATTTTTTTCACAATGCAAATTCAGCAATAAGAACAAAAGTATTAAAAAAATATCCATTTAGTGAAAAAGCAACAAATATTGAAGATAGACTATGGGCAAAAGAAATTCTCGATTTAAACAAATTTCAAATAATCTATGAACCTAAGGCCTCAGTTTATCATCATCATGGCCTTCATCAGAATAATAATAAAAAAAGATTAAATGGGGTAGTTAATATAATGAAAGGTATTGAAACTGAGAATTTAGTGCCTGATGAACTCGTGTCTAATAATCAAAAAATATTTGCTTGCTTAATAGGAGGCACAAATAAGAAAATTACGAATAATTATAAAAAGATAAACAATGAATTAATAAAGAAACTTAATGATGATCCAAGAATTCAAAAAGTATTTGTTGTTGTCGATAGCAATACTATAAAAGAATTGAAGGAATTAAATTCAGATAAATTTTTTATTATTAAGAGAAATAAATATCTAAATGAAGCAAGTATTAATAGTATCCTAAAATTTTTTTATACACGTTTAAAAAGATATAATATTGACTACTTAGCATATTTTAATTTAGATTATATAAATAGACCTAAAAATTTTCTTAATGATCTAGTTTCAGCTTCAACAAAAGACTTTCATAATATTACAACATACGCTGAAAAATTTAATAATGTATGGTATGAAGAAAAGAAAAGTATAATTAAAAAAACTGATCAACTGGGTAATAAAAAAGATATTGGAAATTATTACCATTCATTATATGGTGTAGGGAGTATTTTCTTTTATAATAGTCTTAAAAATTTAAACTTTGAAAAAAATACTACTTTTTTGATAAATACAAACAATCCGAAGTACAGCCTTAGATTTTCACAAATAGACAATGCCTGATACAAATATAGATATTAAAAGAAAGAAAAACTTAGTTTTACTTTTCAATGTACTTAGTCACTTTAACATTTCTGACTTAACAGCTAATCATGCATCTGCAATGTCTAGTGATGAACAATCTTTTTTTATTAATCAACATAAATTTCTTTTCTCAGAAATAACATCAAACAATCTTATAAAAATAGATGCAAATAACCCTGATAATAATAAACTAATAAAGATTAACAGGGCTGGGTATTACATACATAAGTACTTACATCTATCAATAGCGAAGCCAAATTATATTTTGCACACGCACTCTGAAAATGCTGTGGCTATTTCCTGTCTTAAGAACGGTTTTAGTACAAAATTAAATCAATCTAGTATGAGGTTTTACAATGCCGTTAAATACTTTGATTATAATGGAATGGTTGTAGATGATAAAGAAGGGAAAAAATTAGCAAAACTAGTGAATAGTAAAACTAGATTAATAATTCTTAAAAATCATGGAATAATAGTGATGGCTCCAACTGTTGAAGAGTTATTTCATTTAACATTTCATTTTGAAAAATGTGCATCAATACAACTTAAAATAATAAACAGTGGAGAGAAAATAGTTAATGTAAATAATTCTGTTGCGCAAAAAACTTATAATGACCACAATTCATTTGGTCCAGTAGGTAATATGTCATGGAATGCAATTCTTAGAACATTAAACTTATTAAAGAAAAAATAAATAATGATCTTTTCTTCAAAGGCAGAAACACTGGATAAGTTTTCAAAGAAAGATTTAAAACATTCGTCCGTACCTAAAATATATTTTTTTTCCGAAAATGAATTTAATAAAAATCCTAATAAAATAATTAAAAAAATTAAGTCTTTTTTTAATCATTTAGTTGCTGTGAGATCATCTTGTCTAGCAGAAGATAATAAACATACTTCAATGGCTGGATATTTTTATTCTAGTTTAAATATAAGTCCTAAAAATAAAGTAGAAATTGAAAGAGAGATAAGAAAAGTTATTAAGTCATATAAGTCTCATAAAAATCCTAAAAATATAATATTAATTCAAGAAATGGTAAGGGATGTTAGCTACTCAGGTGTTATAATGACTTGCGATAAAACAACCTATGCTCCTTATTATGTTGTTGATTACATAAAAGGAAAAGATACTACATTAGTAACTGCTGGGAGTAACAATAATAACATTACATTTAATTATTATACTTACTCACCTATAAAAGCAAAAAAACAAATAGAAAAAATAATTGTAGAATTCACAGAAGAAATTATAAATAAAAGTGGTAATAAATTTATTGATATTGAATTTGCTGTTGATAACAAAAATAAAGTTCATCTGTTACAAGTACGTCCAATTGTTAAGGTAAAGAAAACAAATGTTTCTGACTCTAAAAAAATATCACTTTCACTGCTAAAGTTAGCTAAAAAAATAGAAAAACTACAAAAACCTCACCATTCTCTTCTTGGAAAATCAACTGCATTTGGAACTATGCCTGATTGGAATCCAGCTGAAATGATTGGGATTCACCCAAAACCATTAGCATTAAGTCTATATCAGGAATTAATTACTAACGCAGTATGGGCCAATCAGAGACGTTCATATGGATACAGAGATCTTTCATCGAATCAACTAATGACAACTTTTCTTGGAACACCTTATGTTGATATAAGGGTAGACTTCAATTCCTGGGTTCCTAATTCAATATCCGACAAGTTAGCTGATAAACTTGTTAATTTTTATATTAATAAATATAAAAAAAATATAGATCTTCACGATAAAATAGAATTTGAAATTATCTATACTTGTTATAATTTTGGAACTAAAGAAAGATTAAAAGAATTATCAAATAATAATTTTTCAAAACATGAAATTGTTGAAATTACAAATAGTCTGAAAGATATAACAAATAAATCCTTTGAAGAATTTGATAGAGATAGCGAGAGTTTAAAAAAACTTACAGATAATTTTGATAAAGTAATGAATTCAGAAATGTATATAATTGATAAAATATATTGGCTTGTTGAGGATTGCAAAAAATATGGAACATTAGCATTTGCAGGTTTAGCAAGATGTGGATTTATTGCTGTAGATCTTTTAAACTCTCTAGAGAAAATTAAAATTATATCTGAAGAAGAAAAATATAATTTTTTTAGATCTATTAATACTATTACTTCCGAAATGAGTATAGATATTTCCAAATTGAATAAAAAAGAATTCATTAATAAATACGGACACTTGAGACCTAATACTTATGATATTACATCGATGAATTATTCTGATGGGTATAATATTTATTTTAATAAAGGAGTTAAAAAACCTCATAAATATAAAAAGTTTAACTTTACAGCTACTCAACTTAAAGCAATAGATGCTTTAATTAAAAAATCAAAATTATCAATTAACGCATTAAATTTAATTAAATTTATTAAAGAAAGTATTAAATCAAGAGAATATGCAAAGTATCTATTTTCAAAAAATGTTGATTCAATATTAACGCTTATTAAGGAACTAGCTAAAAGAAATAAAATTTCTACTTCAGATATGTCATATATAGAAATTCAAAAGATACTTTATCAATATTATAATCTTTCAAATTCTTCGCTAAAAGAAATTTTTGGAAAAGACATAGAAGCAAATAAAAAGGATTATAGTTTTAATAAAAAAATAAAACTTCCACACAATATTGTGGAGCCTAGCAATGTGTATTTTTTTTCAAATACTGCATCAAAAGGAAACTTCATAGGAACGAGCGATATAACTGGAAAAATACTCTACCTTAATGAATCTAATAAAAAAAACTTAAATAACAAAATTATTTTTATTGAAAGTGCTGATCCTGGTTATGATTTTATTTTTACTAGAAGAATTAAAGGTCTAGTAACTAAGTTTGGCGGTGCAAATTCTCATATGTCAATTAGGTGTGCAGAATTAGATATTCCAGCAGCTATTGGTGTAGGAGAAAAAACCTTTGAGGAACTCAAAGATAAATCGACAATTAGATTAAATTGTAAAATACAAAAAATTGATTCAATAATATGAAGATATTAATATCACCTACTATCAGAGAGCCTCATAAATCCCAATTTGAATATACAATTGATAAAAAATGGGTTTCATTTTTATCAAATATTTTTGGTGATATAGAGTTAGTTTTGCCTGAACAATACAAAAAAAAAATTGATTTAATTATTCTGTGTGGGGGTAATGATCTTGTGCATTTAAAGGCAAGTGAAAAAGATTTAATCAGATATAGACAAGATAAGAAATTATATGAATATGCCATAAAAGAAAATATTCCGTTAATAGGGATATGTTATGGAGCACAATTTATCGCAGAAATGCTTGATTGTAAGTTAGGTAAGATAAAGAAACATGTAGGTGATCATTTTATTCAAGCAACTACCAATGAATTAAATTTATTCGAAAAGAAAAAAAAAATTATTGTTAATTCTTTTCACGACTATGGAATAATAGAATCATCAAAAAAAATTATCCCACTGGCTCTTGCTGCTGATAATACAATTGAACTATTTAAGGCTACTAATTTAAATTTCTTAGGCATAATGTGGCATCCAGAAAGATTTAATAAAATAAAAAAAATTGATAAAGAGATTCTTTTAAACTTTTGTAACTTAATATGAAATTAGTAATTTTGGCTTCTGGGAGAGGCTCACGTCTAAATAAATTAACAAGCAAAACTCCAAAATGTCTAGTTAAAGTAAACGATAGGACTATTTTAAGTTACTTGACGCCTGCTTTTAAACTTTTTGATGAAATTATAATAGTTACAGGATATCGCTCTAATATAATTAGAAATGAACTTAAAAAAAATATTACATACGTGAGAAATAAAGACTACATGAAAACTAATATGGTACACAGTCTGTTTTGTTCTTCCCACTTAATAGATGATGATATTATAGTGTCATACTCAGATATAATTTTTGATACATCTATTTTTAAAAGATTAATAAGATGTAAAAATTCTACACTGCCATTAAACTACTCGTGGTTAAATACATGGGGTAAACGAATGGGTAAAAAAGAAATTGTTAATGATGCTGAAGATGTTCAAGTAAAGAAGGGTAAGGTTATTTCAATAGGTGATAAAATTGATAAAAGAAAGTTTCCAAAAATGCAATTTATGGGTCTAATGAAGATTAATAAAAAAGATTATTTTAAAATGAAAAAAAAATATGAAAAGATAAATAATCCAAAAATTGATTTTACCTCATTTATTGATTTAACTCTTAAAAGTAATACAGTAGAGGTTGAGTATATAAAATCTAATGTTTTTTGGACTGAAATTGATTCGTCAAAAGATCTTTCGGTTGCGGAAAAATTGATAAAAAGTATAAATTAATTATGATTATATGGATAATGGGTCTTTCTGGATCAGGAAAAAGTACTCTTGCTAATGAAGTAGTAAAAAAAATAAAAGAGAAGCAATCTAATATACTATTAATAGTTGGTAATAAGCTTAGAGAAATCTTTTATAAAGACTAAATAAGTATATAAAAGATTATCTCATATAAATCTAATTTAGCACTAATTACGCATGAATTGCTTAGGACTGAAATAGATTTATTAACTTATTTCAAAGATATAACAAAAATGTTATAATTTTGTAAGAATAATTTATATTACATAAGTATGGTTACATGGTTTATTGGTCTTTCAAGATCTGGCAAAAGTACGCTAAGTAAGATCTTATACGATAAGTTGAAGCTCAAAGTTGATAATCTAATTCTTATCGATGGAGATATAATAAGAAATATTTTCGGTAACGACTTGGGCCATACCATTGAAGATAGGCGTGAAAACGCAAGAAGAATTTCACAACTAACAAAATTTCTAGCCGACCAAAATATACATGTAATTGCTGCAGTTTTATCAATCTTCCCTGAATGGCAAAAGTGGAATAGAGAGAATATTAAAAATTATTCTGAGATATATTTAAAGGTTCCAATGGAAGTTTTGAAACAAAGAGACAAAAATGGCCTATATATTGAGGCTGAAAAAGGAAATATTAAAAATGTAGTTGGTGTAGATATACCATTTCCAGAGCCTATACATTCCGACTTAATTATTGATAATGATCGCAATGATCACAATTATGAAAAAATGATTAGCAAAGTTCTTGAATTAGAAAAAATAAAAAACATTTAATCTTAAGTATATGCTTCTTTATTTTTTTTTAATTTTCATATTTATTTTCTTTATAGAAATTTCCCTACAGATATTAGTTTCATACCTTAAAAAAGATTTACAATGGATAATCACTAAGAAAGATGAAATTCCTAAATTTGATAATAAGTCATTATCAAATTTTTTTACTAATAGTTTTGATAGAGAGTTAGGTTGGGTAAGAAAACCTAATTCAATTGGTTACGAAAAAACTATTAATGGAAAAATTAAATTTCAAATTGATAAAAATGGCTCAAGAGAATTAAATAATAAATTTAATACAAATTTAATTGCTACTTTTGGAGACTCTTTTACGTTTTGTCGTCAGGTTAATAATGATGAAACTTGGCAAAATTATCTAAGCCACAAACTAAATACTGGAGTACAAAACTTTGGTGTAGGGAATTATGGAGTCGATCAAGCCCTTTTATATTATAAAAGAAAAAGTTTAGATAGTTCTGTAAAGTACGTAGTAATAGGATTTGTTCCAGAAACTATCTGTAGAATTCATTCATATTGGAAACATTATTTAGAATTTGGAAATACGTTTGCGTTCAAACCTCGATTTATTTTGAAAAATGATAAAATGATACTTTTAAAGAATAAAATTAATAAAATTGATGATTTCTACAACATTAATAATTTATTGCCAGATATTAAAAAGAATGACTACTTTTATTTAAATAAGTTTAAATCAAGACAATTTAGGTTTCCTTATTTATTAAGTTTCTTTAAGAATGTATTTTTAAATTCTTCTATATTTTCAATTATTTTAAGAAATAAACTCTCAACCTTTTTTCAAATAGATAAACAAAAAAGTTTTGATAAGGTCCTTGCAAGAATAATGAAATCTAACATCAAAGAGAGTCATGATATGTATTTAAATAAAGATGCGTGTAGTCTTTTGGAAAAGATAATAATAAACTTCAAAAAAGAAGCTGAATCTAGAGGTCACATTCCTATAGTTCTAATCATGCCACAAATGCTTGATTTAAAATATTATAATAAAAGTAAAGTAAGTGCCTGTGAGCTATTTTATTCAAAATTAAACAAAAAAATAAACACACTTGATGTAGGAAGATATATTAAAAATGAAAATACAAATACAAATAAACTATATGTAGAAAACATATATGGTGGACATTTTACAAATAAAGGCAACAAAATTGTATCAAATATTGTTTTTGATTTTATAAATGATAATGTGTCTAAAAAAGGGTAAAATATAACATGCGTAAAACATACAGGAGCTCAAATAATAAAGATTATTGGACGAAAAGATGGTCAGATATTCCAGCAGATTTAGCAATGACCAATAAAAATAAATATCCTCTTAAGTATGCTGAAATGATGATTGGAGATAATAAAGGTAAAGTTCTTGAAGCTGGCTGTGGGGCAGGAAGAATTCTTAGATATTATCACAATCATAGCTACGATATTATTGGTATTGATTTTATTAGTGTTGCGATTGAAAAATTAAAAAAGATTGATAGCAGTCTAAATGTTGAAGTTGGAGACATCAAGTCTCTTAGATTTGTAGATAATTATTTTCAATACATACTTGCATTTGGATTATATCATAATATTGAGCACAATCTTAAGGAATCAATTGCAGAAACTTATAGAGTTTTAAATATTGGTGGTTCAATATGTGTTTCTTTTCGTGCTGATAATATACAAACAAAATTGGTTGATTTCTTGGCTAACCGTAAAGAAAAAAAAAATAATTCAAAAAAAAAATTTCATAAGATGAATCTTACAAAAAAAGAATTTACCAATTTATTTTCTGAAGCTGGGTTTAGTGTTGAATTTATAGAGCCTGTAGAAAATATGCCGATATTATATAAATTTTCATTATTCAGACATAAAACTCATAAAAAATTTAATGAAAATTTAGCGCGAAAAGAAGGTTATAAATTATCTTGGTATGGAAATTTAATCCAAACTCTTTTAATGAGCTTTATGCCCTTCCAGTTTTGTAATATTTATGTATTGATTGCTAAAAAATCTTAATCAGATTTCTTTACAAAAGATTTAAGTAGTTGTCTTCTTTTCTTATAGATTACTTGCCAGTTCTTTTTAAGTTTCTTATTTTTTTTCCTAATCAATTTTGTAATTTATATTTAATTAATTTAAAGAAATAAAGTATTAGTCTAACTTAAAGCTATTTTTGTAATCTGCTTTATTTTC